>Ga0247831_1000062_pt1 | contig 208948 bp, 196 predicted proteins | sample LaCruzMarch2015__9_FD_192406 | JGI IMG/M metagenome (GOLD analysis project Ga0247831, IMG submission 192406) | Freshwater microbial communities from meromictic Lake La Cruz, Castile-La Mancha, Spain - LaCruzMarch2015_1m | ecosystem: Environmental > Aquatic > Freshwater > Lake | place: Spain... | reverse complement strand
AGCGCTTCTCCAGCGCTTTAATCTCAGCCGCAAACTGTCGGGAAAACTGCTCAACGATATCGCCCCAAATAGCACCGATGATGATTCCGTCCGGCGATACGGGAGGGTCCGGCTCTAGCTGAACCAAGACTGCCGCCATGTGCGGATTTTCCTGCGGGGAAAGTTGTTCGGCGATCGCAAGGACGGGCTCATCTTCAGCGACCGAAAACACGAACAGCGTAATATCTTTGTATGCCATGCCGCGCTCCTCAAATGGCGTTGAAAGCCTCGCGGCGAAAAACCCAATTCGCCCCGATACCGCATACGAGCTTGAGCGCGCCGCTTTTTGCTGAATACGCCAGAAGCTTTCAGTAAGCTTTCAGTGAGTTTACGGGATCAATTCGCCGACATTCGCCTCACTGTCCGAGCGCCTATGAAACCTGCACCTCCCGGCCTCTGCCTTGCGTAAGATCAAATCAGCGTATTTTCTTGCTGCCGCGCACCGCCTCTCATTTGCCGTCACGCGGCTGCACGCTTTCAAGGTAAGCGACAAGAGCGTCAATTTGCTTCGGCTCAAATTGAAACTGAGGCATTTCCGCGTGACCAACCGAAATGCCCTCTGCGAGCGCCTCCACCAGCGACTCGAGAGGATATTTGGACGCCAAAGTCCGAAACGGCGGCGACGCTGCATTCGGACTTTGGTCTTTATTGCCGATGGCATGACATGCAGCGCAATTTTGCTCCGCAATCATTCGACCGTCGGCGATCAAGCGCGCTTCCTTCGTCTCTCCGGCATACGCGGCGCCACTCGAAACAGCCATCGCCATGGCGAGTAGAATCCCAGGTTTTTGCGCATGTTTCACCTGAATGTCTCCATCGCCGCCGCGCTTTTGATAGCGACGGCGAAATCTATAGGTTTGATCCGCGTCAAACAGCATGGCTGCGGGTTGTGCATAGTGTTTCTCATTGTCGACGATCTCGATAAATGTGGAGCCCAATTATGAACTATATCATCCCGGAAATCGCCTTTGGCTCAATGCTTGTTTTTCTCGCTGTACTTTTTGCGTGCACAATCGTGACCAACGCCAGCGAAGCGCGTTCGGCCAAGTTAGACGGTGAAGCCTAGGCGGCTTATCGGCGCCAGGGGCTGAAACTCAAGGCGGAAAGTGTAGGCTTTGGGGAAGCCCCTGCCGCCATCATTCTTGCAACAATTTCGACAGCGTCGCCATCGGCAGTACGCCGTCGCGCTGGAAATGTCCGCGCAGCCCCGATCCCGAATTTTTTAAAGCGATTACGGCCGTTATTTTCTGTCCGGCCGGTACTTTGCGCCTATCGGTGCGACGTGAGCAACATCAAGCGCCATTGAGCGCTCATGAATTAGCGCTTATTTGCATCCAGCGCTGAAGCTGGCGTCCTCACACATAACGCCAAAGCCATCATCAAACCGGCGGCGACGATTGCTTCCCAACACAATATGCAATGCCCCAGGCTCAACGTCTCCGAACGGCCGCTCACCGCACACCAATCTGCCGCCCCCGCGCTTAAATTAAGCCATTTTAGCCGCAGCAGAATCAGGACCGTCGCGACAACGCTCACCGATACCAATGACCAAACGACGAGGTCCCCGGAAATAATCGGCCAATCAGCGCCCCACCGTTTCGGATTGCTGCTCATAGATGTACCTCAAGCGCTCCGTGCACGTTTGACGCCGCCACGCCGCCAACTCAGCGACGCTTCTAAAGCAAATACGCCGCTCAACTTTGATTGAGGTCAAAGCGCCAGCGTGCGCATGGGCGCTTTGGTGAGACCTCGAATGTAGGGGAAAATAGATGGCACAACTGGCGCTGCCCGCGTCCAAGCGGACTGATGCTATCCTTGCGGGCGTGATCCTGGCCATCGGCGCTGGACTGGCGCTGCTGGGCGCTGCAAACGCCCATAACGGTCCATTCGCCGTCCAGATGTGGACGATGGTGGCCGCCTTCGTCTTTGGGCTCTTTGCGCTGGCCTCTGTTTACGGCGTCTCTCAGCCCGTAATCAGGACGCGATACGAAGACGGGGTCGTCAAGGCCGGCGTCATTGCCTCGGTATTCTGGGCGCTCGCCGGATTGCTGGTCGGCGTCATCATCGCGCTGCAGCTTTCTTTTCCCAATATCTTCTACTTCCCCGATTTTGGCTGGACGAATTTCGGCCGGCTGCGCCCTTTGCACACGTCAGCGGTGATCTTCGCCTTCGGCGGCAATGTGCTGATCGCCACGTCGTTCTATGTCGTGCAACGCACATGCCGCGCGCGGCTCGCCAGCGGCGTTTGGCCCTGGTTCGTATTCTGGGGCTATCAGCTCTTCATCGTGCTCGCCGGCACCGGCTATCTGATGGGCATCACACAGAGCAAAGAATATGCGGAGCCGCCTTGGTACACGGACCTGTGGCTAACTGTGGTGTGGGTCGCGTATCTCGGCGTTTTCCTCGCCACGATCTGGCGGCGGCAAGAAAAACATATCTACGTCGCCAATTGGTTCTACCTCGCCTTCATCGTCACTATTGCGATGTTGCACATCGTCAACAATCTGGCGCTGCCTGCGTCGGGCGGAGACTGGTTCTCTTATTCCGCATTTTCCGGCGTTCAGGATGCAATGACGCAATGGTGGTACGGCCATAACGCCGTCGGCTTCTTCCTCACCGCCGGCTTCCTCGGCATCATGTACTACTTCATCCCCAAAAAAGCCGAGCGGCCCGTCTATTCGTATCGACTGTCGATCGTGCACTTCTGGTCGCTGGTTTTCATCTATATTTGGGCCGGTCCGCACCACCTGCACTACACCGCCTTGCCGCAATGGGCGCAGAGCCTCGGCGCGACATTCTCCATCATGCTGTGGATGCCCTCATGGGGCGGCATGATCAACGGCCTCATGACCCTGTCTGGCGCTTGGGACAAACTGCGCACCGATCCCGTGCTTCGCATGCTCGTGGTGTCGGTTGCGTTCTATGGCATGTCGACATTTGAAGGTCCGGTCATGTCGATCCGGGCGGTGAATTCACTTTCTCACTACACGGATTGGACGATTGGACATGTGCATTCCGGCGCACTGGGATGGGTTGGCTATGTCAGCTTCGGCGCGCTGTACTGCCTGACGCCATGGCTATGGAAGCGCGAACGCCTCTATTCCAACGCGCTCGTGGAGTGGCACTTCTGGATCTCTACGATCGGCATCGTTCTCTACATCACCTCGATGTGGGTGGCGGGCATTATGCAGGGCTTGATGTGGCGTGCTTACAACGAACTTGGCTTCCTCGAATATTCCTTCGTCGAAACCGTTCAGGCCATGCACCCTTATTATGCGATCCGGGCGCTGGGTGGACTCCTGTATTTCCTCGGCGCCGCGCTCATGGCCTACAATTTGTGGCGCACAGCGCGCGGTGACGCGCCTGCGCGCAAAACGGCGCCGGACCTACCCGCCATCGCTGCAGCCGCTGAATAGGTCATATTGATGTGGAAGTTTCATAAGCTTTTCGAGAAGCACTCTCTCGCGCTGCTGGTCGGCATCCTCGTCGTGGTCGCCATCGGCGGGCTCGTTGAGATTGCACCCTTGTTCTTTATCGAGAGCACGATTGAGCGGGTTCGAGGCGTACGTCCCTACACGCCGCTCGAACTTGCGGGCCGGCGTATTTACATCCGTGAGGGCTGCTATAGCTGCCACTCACAGATGATCCGTCCATTACGCGATGAAGTCGAACGCTACGGACATTATTCGCTCGCCGCAGAAAGCATGTATGATCGTCCCTTCCAATGGGGGTCTAAGCGCACAGGACCGGATCTGGCCCGGGTCGGCGGCCGGTATTCCGACGATTGGCACCGGGATCACCTCAAAGATCCGCGCGCATTGGTGCCGGAATCCGTCATGCCGCCTTACGCATTTCTTGCGAAGGCGGAGCTCGACCCAACGCATATCGACGGCGACCTGCGCGCAAACAAAGCGCTCGGGGTGCCTTATTCCGTAGATCAAATCACGTTCGCGAAAGACGACCTGATCGCGCAAGCCGATCCGAACGCTGACGGCGCTTACGATTTCACCAAGCGCTATCCGAACGTCGCGCAAAGAGACTTCGATGGCGATCCAACACGGATCAGCGAAATGGATGCGCTCATCGCTTACCTTCAATCGCTGGGCAACCAAGTCGATTTCAAGACCTACGAAGAGAACGATCCAGCGAATCAACGGTGAGCCACGATGACCTACGAATCTGTCGCACAATTTGCGAAAACCTGGGGCATGTTCTTATTGATCATCCCATTTTGCATCGCCGTCGCCTACGCCCTCTGGCCGTCGAATCGCGACGAGTTTGTCAAAGCGGCGCGCGCGCCGCTTGACCACGGAGATGAGTGATGATGGACCACGACAATCGCGAAAAAGACGCCATCACCAATCAATCCACGACAGGGCACGAATGGGACGGCATCACAGAGCTTGATACGCCGCTGCCACGCTGGTGGCTTTATATATTCTATGCCTGCATCGCCATTGCAGTGGTCTATTGGGTGTTGATGCCGTCCTGGCCTTTGCTCAACGGTTATACAAAAGGTGTTCTGGGCCATTCAGACCGCAGAGAAGTAGTGACGGAGTTGAACACGCTGCACAGCGCCCGGGCCGGGGACTTCGAGCGCTTGCAAAGCGTCTCGTTCGATGCGGCGATTGCGGATCCGCAATTGCGCCAGTTTGGATTCGCCGCTGGCGAAACCGCCTTTAATGACAATTGCCGCACCTGCCACGGCGCCGGCGGCGGCGGCGTGCGCGGCTATCCAAGTCTCGCGGACAATGTGTGGCTGTGGGGCGGCGCTCCGGACGATATCGAAAAAACGATACGTGTCGGCATACGATCCTCTCATCCGGAGACGCGCATGTCCCAAATGCCCGCATTCGGGCGTGACCAATTGTTGACGCCTTCAGAGATCGGCAATCTGACCGAATATGTACTGTCCATCTCCGCGGCTCAGAAACGCATCGCACCCAACCTAAAGGCGGCGAATGCCGCCGCGCCGATCTTTTTACTACAATGCGCATCGTGCCACGGCGTGACCGGTGCGGGCGACCGCACCACCGGCGCGCCGAGCCTGCAAGACGATATTTGGCTCTATGGCGACACGCGCGCAGACATCCGTCAACAGATTGAGCTCGGGCGCGCCGGCGTGATGCCCTCGTGGCAGTCCCGCTTCGATCCCGGCACCATACGTGCGCTGGCCATCTATGTTTACGCCTTGGGCGGCGGCGAAAAAACGCCGCCTCCCGTAGCGCCGGCGAACGCCAATGAGCCTACAAGCGCGGCCCCGATGCCGAGCGACCCCGGCGCCAAGAAAACGTATTGAAATGTTGAACCAAAGCACGGCCTCCACCCACACAGGCGACGCCGAGCGTATCGACGTTGAGGCCGTCAATAGCCAAGAAGCGCGCGAACTCTATAAGAAGCGAACGCCGATCTATCCGAAAATACCGTCTGGCCGGTATCGCAAACTGAAGTGGATCATGATGGCTGGCATGCTGGCCATCTATTACATCACGCCATGGATTCGATGGGATCGAGGCGTCGACCGTCCCAACCAGGCTGCGATGATCGATTTTGAGCATCGCCGCTTCTATTTCTTTTTCATCGAGTTGTGGCCGCAGGAAATTTACTTCGTCACCGGCCTGCTTATTCTCGCAGCGCTGGCGCTTTTCCTTTTCACGGCATTGTTTGGGCGCGTCTGGTGCGGCTACGCCTGCCCGCAAACCATCTGGACCGATCTTTTCATTCACGTGGAGCGTTGGATCGAAGGCGATCGCAACGCGCGTATGCGGCTCGACCGTGCCCCGCCATCCTTGAGCAAGGCGGCAAAAAAAGTAACCAAGCATGCGATCTGGCTCTTTATCGCTGTCGCAACCGGCGGCGCCTGGGTTTTTTATTTCGGCGACGCGCCCACTTTGCTCACTGAGATCCTCACCGGCAAAGCATCGGTGACAATCTACTTATTCGTAGGCATCCTCACCTTCACGACGTACGCGCTTGCCGGTACGATGCGCGAGCAGGTCTGCACCTATATGTGTCCGTGGCCACGTATCCAAGCCGCGATGATGGATCATGAATCCTTAAGCGTGACCTACCGGAAAGATCGCGGCGAACCGCGTGGCGCGCACAAGAAAGACGCCATCTGGGAAGGCCGCGGCGATTGTATCGATTGCAGACAATGCATCGCCGTTTGCCCTCAAGGCATCGACATCCGCGATGGCATGCAATTGGAATGCATCAATTGCGCTCTTTGCATCGACGCCTGCGATTTCGTGATGGCGAAAGTCGATCGGCCCCTGGGGCTGATCGGGTACAACAGTGAGCTGCAAAGCGCGCAGCGCGCCGCCAATCAGCCCTTTCGGCTGCATATATTTCGGCCCAGAATCATTTTGTATAGTGCGCTGATCCTCGCAATTTCTTCTTTCATGGTGCATCAAATGGTGCACAGAGCAACTTTGAGCATCGAGGTCGTGCGTGACCGGAATCCACCCTTTGTCCGACTCGCCGACGGCTCAATCCGCAATAGCTATGCGGTAAAGGTGCTCAACAAAACCTATGAGCCGAAAATCATGGAAGTCACTTTGGAAGGTCTTCCAATCTTTACGCTCTCGGCTTTCGGCGAAGCGAACCGAGGCGCCCGCACCATCATTGTGCACGCGACAGCAGATTCGGTAACGACGACGCGGATCGGTTTACTGGCCCCGCCTGAAGCGCTGCGCACGGCGCCACGTAAGGTTACCTTCGTGGCCCGCGATCAGGTGACGCAGTTCGAAGCCAAGCGGCCCGCCGCTTTTGTTTCGGGAGAGTAAAAATGAGCGCAGCGACACGCAAAGAATTCGAGCTGAAAGGCATCCACGTTCTCGCCGCATTGCTCTTATTCTTCGGAGTCACAATTGGCGTAAACATCGCCTTTGCGACCTTTGCGATAAGATCGTTTCCGGGCGAAGACCGGCAAAGCCCCTACCAGCAAGGCCTGCAGTACAACGAAACCCTGGACGCGCGGCGTGTGCAGGCCGCGCTTGGCTGGCGGACAGACATCCGCTTGACCCCGGCGAGTGATGGCGCGTTGCTCAGCGTGTCCTTCATGGATCGGACAGGCCAGCCGCTCGATCAGCTCATCATTGATGGCGTCATGCGCCGCCCCACGGCGGGCAAGCTGGATGTTCCGTTGCACTTTGTTCACTCATCCAACGGCCTCTACAAAGCCTCAATCCCCCGCTTGGAGCACGGCGTCTGGAATTTGCGCGCGACCGCCCGCGATGGGACCAATGGATACGTTATAGATGAAAGGCTCCAATGGCAGCCCTCACAGCAACGCTAGATGAAACCGCACGCGGCTGTCCGGCTGGGCTGGCGCCAGTGGCGGAGCAATTCACCCGCGCCGATCCGTCCGCATTCGTCAGACAGCGGGACGGCAAGGACACGATCGAGCTCCTGGTGCGCGGCGCCAAATGCGCCGGCTGCATTCGTAAGATAGAATCCGGACTTATTGCTCAAGCAGGCGTTGAACACGTGCGCTTGAACCTTTCAACAGGCCGTTTGACCCTTGCCTGGCGGGCCGGCGCAAATACCGCCCAAGGCCTTGTTACAGCGCTTGCCGCCATCGGCTATGACAGCGTTGCCTTTGATCCGGATGCAAGCCGTCGAGAGATAGATCAAACCGGCCGCGATCTTTTGCGCTGCCTTGCGGTATCCGCCTTCGCCGCCATGAACATCATGATGTTCTCCGTGCCGATTTGGCTCGGCTCTATCGACATGGGCGAAGCGACCCGTACAGGCTTCTATTGGATGTCCGCGCTGATCGCGGTGCCGGCGGCGTTGTATTCTGGCCGTCCGTTTTTTCGCTCCGCGTGGAATGCTTTAAAACGCGGCCGAGCGAATATGGACGTGCCGATCAGCATTGCGGTGTTTCTCACGCTCGGGATGAGCGTCGCAGAAGTTCTGATGCGCGGCCACCATGCCTATTTCGACGGTGTGGTGATGTTGCTCTTTCTGTTGCTCATCGGCCGTTATCTCGATCACGTTTTGCGTGAGCGCGCTCGATCCGCCGCAAAAGATCTAATCGCCATGCAAACCGTGACCGCCGCGAAACTGGACGATTCGGGATACGCTATGGCGACGCCCGCATCCGCCTTGCGCGCCGGAGACAGAATCGCGTTAGCGGCGGGCGACCGAAACCCAATAGATGGAATTATTGAACGCGGCCGCTCGGAGATCGATCTTTCCATCCTAACGGGTGAAACACTGCCTGTACCTGCAGCGCCAGGAGACGAAATAAAGGCTGGGGCCATAAACTTGACCCATGGCCTCATCGTCCGCGTGACCAAGCGCGTCGAAGATTCCACAATTGCAGATCTCGCGCGCCTCGTTGAAATCGGAGAACAAGGGCGCACACGCTTTGTTCGTTTGGCGGATCGCGCCGCCGCTTTGTATGTGCCGATCGTACACACACTCGCCGCCGCAACATTCCTTGGTTGGATGTTCGCCCCCGCCCTCCTCCGGCAGTTTGGATTCGGCGGCGCCGCGGATATTGGCGTGATGGGCGCTCTTCAAAATGCGGTCGCCGTACTCATCATAACGTGTCCATGTGCGCTGGGCCTGGCGATCCCTGCGGTGCAGGTCGTCGCCACATCGCGATTATTCCGCCGGGGCGTACTGGTAAAATCGGGCGATGCATTGGAGCGTATCGCGCAAGCAGATTATATCGTTCTCGATAAAACCGGCACGCTAACCCTCGGAAGGCCGCGCCTCAACGCCGACGCAGCACCGGCGACCGTCAAAGCTGCTGCATCTCTCGCCCGCGCATCCCGCCATCCCTTGTCGCGGGCCTTGGTGGAGGCGGCAGGGCCCGGAATCGCGGCGGACAATGTCCGCGAGTTTCCAGGCGATGGATTGGAAGGAAAAATTGATGGCGCTCCTGCCCGCTTAGGCCGCCGCGCCTTCGCCGCACCAGAAGCGCCGGATAGCAGCGATGGATCTCCGGAACTTTGGTTTTCCTGCGGCGACAAACCGTCAGTGAGACTGACCTTCAGCGATGCATTGCGCTCTGACGCGCGCGACGCCATCGCCGCACTCCGTGAACGCGGCTTAGACGTCGAGTTGCTATCGGGCGATCGGCCCAGCGCGGTCTCGATCGCAGCAGCAGCAGCGGGCATCGCCATTTGGCGCGGCTGCGCGCAGCCCGGAGACAAAATCGCGCGCCTGGAACAATTGAAGGCGCAGGGCAAGCGGCCGATGATGATTGGTGACGGCCTGAACGATGCGGCGGCTCTCGCGGCTGCGCATGTGTCCGTCTCACCAGGGTCCGCCATCGACATCAGTCAAGCCGCCGCCGATATTGTGGTGCAAGGCGAAGCAATGAGCCCGATTGTTGTGGCAATTGACGTTGCCCGAAGATCGAAGGCGCTCATGCTGCAGAATCTCGGGTTCTCGGCTCTTTATAATGTAATCGCGATACCATTCGCGGTTTTTGGCTTTATCACGCCATTGATTGCCGCTGTCGCGATGGCCTCTTCCTCTCTGATCGTCATGGCGAACGCCGCGCGCCTTAGCGCATCGTTCAAGCTTTCTGCAGTCGAGTGATTGATGCAGGATAGCGTATGCTCTGGTTTAAGCGCTTCTCTTATTCGATCGATCTAAACGAGGCCGATCGGATCAGGCCCCTGCGGAGGTAGGCATGGATATTCTCATCTATCTCGTCCCAGGTGCTCTTTTGCTTGGTGCGATGGCCCTTGCGGCTTTTCTTTGGTGCCTGAATACAAGTCAGTACGAAGACCTAGAAGGCGCCGCCAACCGGATCCTGATCGACCAAGAAAATGATGTTGACTGAGATCAGGCCGGAAGAAGCCTGACGCGCATTGCGTCGGCGGCCCCCTCGGACGCTCTGACACAATACATTTTATCTACTTGATGGGTGTGACGCTTCAAGATGCCTTAAAGCATGGCAAGCATCGCCGCCCTTACTAAGAGAATGGCGATGCCGCCTTTTCAGCTCGCCTGCTTGAGCCCTGGCGCAGGCGCGACGCCAGGAATAGTGTGCACCCCACGTACTTTGTCTTGGTATTCTTTCGCCTTGGCGCGTGGATTGTAGAATTGCTTGTACCAGGTGCGCGCTTTGCCGAACGGCCCATCGGTGGGCAATTGCATGATCTGCAGCGCCGGACGCTTGGTCGACCAGACTTCGAAATCCTGCGCGAATGCAGCAAGACTGGTGTCTTGATAAGCGCGCGCGACGGCGATATCGGAATCCGTTGCGAGCGCAGATTTCGATTTAACCAAAAGGCCAAACCAAGCGCGCGACACGCCATCGTCGATCGGCGTATGCGTAATCATCATGATGCTTTCCTCACCGCCGGTCATCCGCGCGAGAAGAAAGGAAGGCCCCGTATACCAAGTATAGGTCTCAAGAATGTGCTTGGTGTCGGTGAGGGTGCGATGACCGCCGCCCTGACGTTGAATCGCGATATGATCGCTAAACTCATTTTCGAAATACTCAACCGTGGAGCCGTGAATCGGATCGAGGTGCGAGTAATCGCTAATATTGTCGACGAATTCCTGTGGGTGCGAATTCAGCGTGCCCAGGTCGTCGATCCGCCAGCGCACCCATTGCGGATCGTTCCACTCTTCAAGCTCTGGCAGGTCGTAATTCGGCTCGCCGCTTTCGGCGTCGTGCCACACCCAAACCATGCCGTACTTTTCTTGGATCTTCCAAGCGCGGACGCAAGCAGCCTTCGGATACGGTCCTTTGAAATATGGAATGTCGTCGACTTGACCATCGGGGCCGAAGCGCCATGCGTGATAGGGGCAACGGATTGAATCGCCCTGCACGTGTTGATGATCGCGCACGACATAAGATGTCGTGTTTGCCCCGAGGTGCGTGCCCATGTGTGGACAATACGCGTCGAGCAAATGCGCTTTGCCGCTCTGGCCACGATACAAGACCATATCGTTTCCAAAATAGCGGATGCTCATCGGCACGGTGTTCACTTTCGCGGATTCCGCGATCACGAACCAGCCCCGCGGGAAGGTGAACTCGCCCAATCCGTATTCTGCTGTTTTGGCCATGTTTGGCTGCCTCCTCTAGATTCTCCACTGAGGTATGGCAAAGAATTCGGATTTCACTTTGCGTTAGATCAAACACAATTCACTACGCATAGCGCAACCTCCCCTTATGCACGGCAGCGAGTGCGCCGCGGCAGCCAAAAGGCGGAGATCGGTCATGGATGTTCGGGGCTTAGCGTACGTCGTGGTCGACGCCGTTGATCCACATCAATGGATCCCCTTCGCAGAGAATGTCTTGGGTATGCAGGCGCTTCAAACCCCGGGCGGCGGCGTGCGCCTGAAGATGGACGAACGCGCGGGGCGTTATTTCGTACGCTCGGCAAAAAGCGACCGCTACGCAATTTCCGGTTGGGAAGTCGCGGATGAAACCGCTTTTCATCGTGCGAAAGACGATCTGGCGCGCGCAGACGTGGCCGTCACCGAAGGCGATTCAGCCCTCGCGGCCGCACGTCATGTGATCGGCCTGATCCAGTTCAAAGATCCGTCCGGGAACAATCACGAGCTCTGCTGGGGCCATCGCAGCGACTATCAGCGCATGATCTCGCCCGTTGGCGTCGCCGCATTCATCACCGGCGATCAAGGCATGGGCCACACTGTCTTGCCTGCACCGGAATTCGACGCCACATGGCGCTTTTTTCGCGATGTTATGGGCTTCGGCTTGGCGGATCTCATGATCCATCGGCCCGGCGGCGAAGCGGGTCCAGCGATGCGCATCAACTTCACGCACTGTAACAATCCGCGGCACCACAGTCTCGCGTTGTTCGAAGGTGAAGTCGCATCCGGCTGCGTGCATGCGATGATTGAATATCGCGACATGGACGAAGTCGGCCGGGCCATGGATCGGGCCGCCAAACATAACGCAAAGCTCATGGCGTCGCTGGGCCGGCACATCAATGACGGCGTCGTCTCTTTCTATGTGCAGTCGCCCGCAGGCTTTGCATTCGAAATTGGATATGGCGGGCGCCGCATCGACTGGGAGCACCACGTCGCCTTTGAAAGCACAGCCGCAAGTCTTTGGGGACACGATTTCAGCATCGGATTCTAAAAACATACAAAAGGAGGAAGAAAAATGACTGCAATGGTTTCTACATTCACGCCATCCCCCGAAACCCTCGTCGCCGCTGCACAGGCGCTCCAGCCAAAGCTGAGAGCGCGCGTCGCCAAAGCCGATCGCGACGCCAAAGTGCCTGATGAAACGGTCGCCGAAATGAAAAAGGCCGGTCTGTTTCGCGTCCTTCAGCCCGCCGCTTATGGCGGATACGAGATGAATCCCGAAACCTTCTTCGACATCCAGATGACTTTGGCGCGCGCCTGCATGTCCACAGCCTGGATCTATGGCGTGATCGGCGTCCACAATTGGCAATTGGGCTTGTTCGATAAACGGGCGCAGGAAGACGTCTGGGGCACGGACACGAACGTTCTCATCTCGTCGTCTTACATGCCGAAAGCGAAAGTGACGCGCGTTGACGGCGGCTACAAAATCTCGGGCCGTTGGGGTTTCTCTTCAGGCGTCGATCATTGCGATTGGCTCTTCCTCGGCGGCATGCTGCCCGCTGTCGACGGCAAGCCGGACTACGTGACCTTTCTGGTTCCGAAATCCGACGCGGAGACGCATTATGTCTGGGATACGATCGGCTTGTCCGGCACAGGCAGCCATGACGTCGAAGTCAAAGACGCCTTCGTGCCGGACTATCGAATCCACCATTCCCGGGATGGGGCCGCCAGTTCCAGCCCCGGTCTGCAAATGAATAAATCACCAGTATTCCGGTATCCGTTTGGCCAGATCTTCACGCGTGCCGTCTCAACGTCTTCGATCGGCGCATTGGAAGGCGCGCTAGACGTCTTCCGCGAAGGAATTTCAAAACGCGTCGGCTCCAATGACGGCGCGCGCACCGCCCTCGACCCAAATGCCCAATTGGTCGCCGGCGAAGCCGAAGCGGCAATCGACGACTTGAAGCTCTCCCTTCGGAATCAGTTCGACACGATCGGCCAATATGTTCTTTCTGGCCAAGAGATCCCAATGGAGATGCGGCTGAGGTTTCGATACAAAGCAGCCGAAGCGTCCGACCGATGCGCCAAGCTCATCACACGGATGTTCTATTCCTCCGGTGCACAGGGGATTTATAATGGCAATGTGATCGCCCGGACGTTCAAGGACATCCATACCGGCCGTACGCATGTGGCGAACAACGCTGACAAATTCGGCCGAAACCTCGGCGCGACTTTATTCGGCGAGCCCAATTACGATATGTTCCTGTGATTAGTCGACAACAGGATTGCTAAGATGAATAGCTAAAAGTCTATTCGTCTCCACCGCGCTGGTATTCCGGCTCACGAAGGCGTCACGCTGCAAGCGCCTACAAATCGAGCCCCGCCCTAACGGGCGGGGCATTTTTGCATTTGTCTCACGCACAAAAAAAGCAGACGGCAATGCGCCGTCTGCTGAGTTGGTGAGCTGTCGCAACGACTGCTCATCGGGAGGTCAATTTAGAACTTGTAACCGGCGCCCAAAGAGACGACCCACGGATTGAGATCGACTTTGGATTTGAGCGCCCCATTGTTGATGTCGGCGTCAGTCTCGAAGAAAATTTTCTTCACATCCGCGTTCAGCGAGTATTTTCCGCTGAGGGCGTAATCGACGCCAGCCTGCAGCGCGAGCCCGAAGCCGTCGTCGAGATCGACCGTGAATCCATTTTCGTCCGAGCCGGAATAGAAAAGCATGTAATTCACTCCAGCGCCGACATAGGGGCTCAGGCGGCCCTTCGGATTGAAATGATATTGCACCGTGATGACTGGCGGCAAAACCCATGTTTCATGGACTTTAGGATTGCCGGCCAAGCCCTGCGCCTTAACCGTGTGCTTTGTCGTGCCCAGAGTAAGATCGGCGGCGATGTGATCTGTGAAAAAATACGTGATGCCCAAAGTGGGCATGATGTCGTCGGAAACATCCGCTTTCAGACCAGTGTCAACGCCAGCGGCCGTCTCAATCTTCGCATCTTCGTCGGAAATAACATCCGTGACGCGAAGATTGACCATCCACGCGCCCGCGGCTTTTGGCTGGAAGCCCTCAGCGTGAGCTGCGGCGACGCCCAAAAGCGATATTACGATCGCAGGGAAGGCGTACTTCAAGAGATGCATAATAGTCCCCTTCGTGGAACCTAACCTTTTAGGAGCGCAAACAGCGTCCTGAGGGGTGGCCTCCTACGTAAGGATTTGTAACAGTCGCAGCGTTATGCATTTGATCTTGGTCAAACGGCGCCTGCGACGTCTGGTCTCAAAAAATGGATGCGCGGAGCGGCGATGACACAAATCTGTAGTTCCCCTGCAGCAAAAGAACAGCCAACGCTTTTCAATTGGCTTTTCGGATCCATTCAGATGTTTCAACGCTTTTGGTTCGCCTTGCTTACGCTTGTGGTCTTTGCGGCGCAGGCGCACCCCGCGCGCGCGGAGCCTCAGGACGCCGTACAGCTCAGAATAATGGCTTTCAATGTCTGGTACGGCGCCGAACAAGTGAGTTTTCCTGCGACAATCGAGGCGCTCAAAAAGGCGGACGCCGATATTGTTGGCGTCGCAGAGCCCGACGGTAATCTTGAACGCTTAGCGCTCGGGGCTGGCTATCCGTACTTCGATACACGCCGCAACATATTGTCGCGCTACCCAATCTTCGATCCTGGGCTCGGTATACGGACCGAATCCGCCGCCGCTCCTTATTCAATCGTTGGTCTGGATTCCGATAAGCTGCATGCGTGGATTATGGTCCGGCCCGGCAAGGTCGTGGCGATTGGCAACACCCACCTTTCGAGCGATCCCTATGGCCCAGAAGCCATGCGCGACGGCGCCGGTCTGAAATCTCTTATGACCCTGGAAAAGCGTGCGCGCCTTTCAGAAGCTCAGGCTTTAACGCCACTCGCCAAACTGGGAACGTCCGGTGTTCCTGTTTTCTTGACGGGCGATTTCAACTCCCCTGCGCCAAGCGATTGGAATGCGGCAATGCAAAAAGCGCGACCCGATGTGATCCGCTACCCCGTGACGTGGCCGGCGACTGGCGCCTTGATCGATGCAGGTCTTCGGGATTCCTATCGGGAAGCGCATCCCGATCCCGTCAAGAAACCTGGTTTCACCTGGACCGCCGGTATGCCTCATCCGTTTGTGCGTCCCCGCGAAACCAGCGACCGGATCGACTATGTTTTCGTGGGCGGCCCTGCTCAAACAATCAAGAGTGAAATCTTGGGTGAACCAAATGGCCCCGACGTCGATATCAGCGTGTCGCCCTGGCCAAGCGATCACCGCGCCGTGGTGTCGACATTCGAAGTCACGCCAATCGACGCGCCAGCTTTAATCTCCGTGAGCCCACGGCGAATAATACGCGGTCAGACATTCTTAGTGCGCGGGCACGAACCCGCGTCCGAAATTTGGAGCGCGCGCATCGTACCTGCTGGCGCGCCCATATCGAGCGCGCGGCTTGCAATTGTTGACGAAATCGGCCCGTGGCGACCCGCGGTCCGCTTTTCCTCCAATGAATTGACTCCTGGCGAATACGATGCGGTTCTGATCGGCCGGTCGGGGGCCGAGTTAAAGCGCACGCGGTTTGCCATCGCGACAGACAACGCACCCGTCATTCTGAAAGCGACAGCGCTCGAAATCGCCGCTGGAAAGCCCGTGCGTGCGCATTGGGAAAATGCGCCGGGCTATCGCTTTGATTGGATCGGGGTGTTTAAGGCTGGAGATCCAGGCGTCGCGAATTATGTGGCTTTGGCCTATACAGGCGCGCGTTTCTCTGGGGAGACAGACATCCCGACCCGCACCAATGACGGTCAATTGCCTGCCGGGGATTATGAGCTACGGCTTATGCTGGATGATTCTCAAACGACACTAGCCCGCGCGCCGTTTCGCATCCGCGCGAAATAGATTCTCCTTCGCGCACATCATCCGATCAGGCGACTTCACTCCATCGGATGATGCTTTGCGCTTCTGAATGCGTTTTGGCTGGCAAATCCTATCCGGCTTGAGCCGGGAAGCGCTTAAAATTGGCGTGAGACCGTGAGACCAAGTTCACGAGGTCTGTTGGACGTTACGCGGGAATCATAGAAGTTCGGATTGACGAACAATGCGGCCCGCTCGTCAAAGGCATTGTTTAGGAAAAAATTTACGCGCCAGTCCGCGCGCTCGAACCCAGCTTGAAAGTTCACGATCTCATAAGCTGCCTGCTTTTGAGCGACGGTCGGATCAATGCTGTTCACGGACTCACCCGTATAGGAATAATCTGCCCTTATATAAGCTTCGCCTTTGAGCGCGGCGATAGGGATCGTGTATTGGCCGAACATAGCAAACTTAACTTCAGGCGACACTGGCAAGCGCGCGCCCTTCGGAACGCCAATTGCAGCGCTAGCCTTGCTGAGCTCCGCATTGAGGAATGTTGCCGAACCCCCAATTTCCAACTGGCTGGTTGGCTTCAACCTATATTCTAATTCCAGTCCCTTGACTTCCGCATCGCCCACATTGGCCGTCACGAAGAAGAATGTAGACGGATCAGGATTTCGTACATCCGAGAAGAAATCCTCCCATGACATAAAGAAGGCGGCGCCATTGAGCGTGACGCGACCATCCAACCACTGGGTTTTCCATCCAGCTTCGAAGTTTTTCAGCTCATCCGCGCTATATTGCACTGGCACTGCAAGGCCGAGCCGCTGGCGATTTGCGCCCCCCAACCGGAATCCTTGCGAATATGTTCCGTAAAGGAGCACATTCGGCGTCGCTTGATAACTAAGGTTGAATTTTGGCGTGAAGCCGTTTTCGTCGAAAGGAAAGACAGAGTCCTCTAGAGTCACGACGGGCAATCCACCCAAATCAGCGACTGTCGCCGCAGCGCCGAACGGAAGCTCCGTATGCAAATCGCCTCCACCGCTGACGCTGTACCAGCGGCCTCCAATCGTTGCCGTGAGCTTGTCGGTGATCTTATAGCTGATTTCGCCGAAGACCGCAGTCTGCTCCTGATTATAGCGTGAGGTCTGGTAGAAATAGATGTCGGTTGGCGACAATAAGGGCGCAGCCGCAGCCGCAAGCGCTGCCTGCGCATTCGCAAAGCCCTGCGAATTCGCAAAATCTGTGATGTGGTTCGCGTAGCTGTAGCCCGTCTCAGCTTCCTCATAGAAGCCCCCGACGATCCAGCTCCACCGCGAAGGCCCCTCGTTCGACGACAGTCGAATTTCGGCAGTCGTGCGCCGGTCTACCGCTGTATTCGTCACGAAACCCGTCGGATCGGCGCCAAAATCATAAAGCGGGAAATACGCAGCTGTGGTCGTCAAATACTGATCGTAGGCCGTTCCGTCATCGATTTGGCGGGTTTTTCGATCAAAATAGGCGCCTGTCACGACGAGCTTCGCGAAACTCAGGTCACCCTCAAGCGTCAGAGCGGATTGGTTCCACTTATCTTTGTAGGATTCCTTGAAGAAGCGAACCGCCTGCAAATCGCCCAGTGCGGGATCATAATCGGAGCGGCCATCCACATCCACATCCTGAAACACATAAGATGCTGTTGCGCGCCAATTGTCGTTGATTTCCCATCGCGCCGCGACGCGCGCGCCATTGGTCTCTGATGCGTTGACGTCATCTGCGACGGCACCAGCGTTGTTTGCGGTTCCGCCGGGCGTCTCGCCGGGAACGATATCGATGAACCCGCCGTCTTTGACGCTATAGCCCGTGATCCGCAGCGCCAATTTGTCTTGAACGATAGGAATGTTTACCGCGCCGTTGAAGTCATAAGACGCTTCACCCTCGGCCATGGTCCGACCGGTTGCTTCAACATAGCCGCCGAATTTCGTGACGTCTGGTTTGTTTGTGATGATGCGAACCGTGCCCGATTCAGAACTCGCGCCGTAAAGGGTTCCCTGCGGACCGCTAAGCACTTCAATACGCTCGATATCGACAAGACGAGGATCCGGGCTAGATCCGTCAACTGTGATCGGCTGTTCGTCAAGATAAAGCGCCGCAGACGACCGGCCGCCGCCTTCTGCTGAACCTGTGCTTTCCGCAATCCCGCGGATGACCATCTTGGACTGTCCCGGCCCCTGCGAGACGAAAGACAATGACGGCGTAAACCGAACATAATCGTCGAAGCTTTTGAGGTTGAGCTGCTCGATCCGTGCCTGTCCCAGCGCTTGAACAGATTCTGGCGTGTTCTGAATATTTTCGGTCCGCTTTCTGGCTGTGACGATAATCACGTCCGCGTTCGCCGATTCCTCAGCTGCGAACTGCGCCTGCGCTGATAGCGGCGCGGCCGTCAAAATGGCGATCAGGGACACATGCCGTAAAAGCGATGCCCGGTTCACGGTCAATCGTTCGCTTGGCTTCACACCGCACAGCATCTGGCTTACCCCGCTTCTTGCGCTTAAGCGCACGCCATTTAGAATGGATAATTGCTTTGCTGAAGTGTCTATGTGGCGCGTCATAAAACATTCATAGAAAAGGGGTTTCCCGCGCCCATGCAGCAACTTTTCGAAGCCAACAGCGAGAAGATTCAGCTGCGCTACAGGGATCTGGGACCTGTTCACGTCGACAGCCTGCGAGAGGCCGTTTTTGCGCAAGACGAAGTTGCTTGGCAAGAGTGCGAACATCGCCAGCGCGCTTATGACGTCCATCACGATACAGACTCAATCGTGTTGCTGTTTTGTAGCGAAACTTGGCCAGATGTGACGATCTCAAGAATGCAGGGCTGGGAGCGTTTGGCGAACGCCGCGCAACCCCTGATGGACGATATTCTGAGGCGCCATTATCCTCCGGGCGGCTTGATTTTGCGCGCGATGGCCGCGAGGCTCAAAGCTGGCGGCAGCATCGCGCCTCACGTTGATTCATTGCCGTCTTTCAAAGCGGGGCATCGGATCCACGCACCACTGCTGACCCATAGCGGGGTTCGTTTCACAATCGACGGCCAGCCTTGCAAAATGGAGGTCGGGCGGGCGTATGAGATCAATAATCAATTAGCGCACAGCGTATTGAACACTGGGCCGCAAGACCGCATCCATTTCATCTTCGATTATCTGCCGCCGGAGCGCGTCTGACATGACCAAGGTTCTGGCGACGTCGGTGGTGCGCGGCTCGCGGCAAGGCGATTCACATGGCGGAGCATTTTTGATTGATTTCGCCGACCGCAGCGTTCGTCAAGTCTTAGACTGGAATAAGACCAATATTGATTGGCAAGGGCGCGGCTGGGATCGTGGACTTCGCGGCGTCGCTTTTTCCGACGATTCGATACTCATTGCCGCCAGCGACGAGCTCTTTTCTTTCGATCGCCGCTTTGAATGCACGGGCTCGTGGCGCAACCCTTACCTCAAACACGCCCATGAAATTGCGCGTTGGGAGGACATGCTCTTTATTGCATCCACGGGCTTTGACGCCATTTTGGGATTCGATCTCAAACAGAGCGCCTTCCTATGGGGTTTAATGTTTTTAGCAGAAGGCGACACCATCCGTGTACGTCTTTTCGATCCCCAAGGCGAACAAGGCCCTTCACCTTCAAACGCGTTACATCTCAATAGCATTTTCGTTGATCAACGCGGGTTATTCGTCGCCGGCCTACGTACACCCGGTCTTCTCTTCTTTGACGGCGATGATTTAGAACTTGTCGCAACCCTGCCGGCTGGGACGCACAACGCGCAACCATTCAGCGATGGAATTCTATTCAATGACACCCGTTCGAACTTCGTACGCTATGTTACCCCGTCTTATCAGCGAACCTTTGACGTACCGAATTATCCGGTGGATTCTCTTACGCACACGGATTTCGACGACAGCAGCATTGCGCGTCAAGCCTTTGGCCGCGGCATATGTCCGGTGCAGGACAATTTGATCGCCTCAGGCTCGTCGCCCGCGACTGTTGCGCTCCACGACCTGGACGCCAACAAAACCATCTCGATCGTGACGCTCTCGATGGATGTACGCACGTCGATCCACGGTATTGCAGTCTGGCCTTGGGACTGATCGCCTTAACCCTCTCGCGCTTGAGCGCTGCGCAGAACCGGCGCCAGTTGCGCTTCGAGCGCTTCCAATTGATGAGAATATCGCCGCCAAGCATGCAATGCCGATGCATAGATTGGCTGTCGGACCTGTTCTGAGCTCGCCGTGTTTACGGCGCGTTCAGTCTCGTGGAACGAAAGGCACGCCTTTTCGAACGGCAAGCTGCAATAATCTAGCAATCTGCGCGTCTCAGCCTCCTGGTTTTGCACCATAGATTCGTAATCTACGCGCAAGACCCGCCCTGGCAAAACCGCGTCCCAATGGCGCATCAAGCGATCATATTCCAAATAATAATGACCCAATTCGAGCAGATCATAGGAGAAGGTTTGGCCGCGTGCGAACAATTGCTTGAACGCGCCGAGGCAGGAATCCATCGGATGCCGCCGGGCGTCTATTATTTTTGCCTGCGGTAGGATGAACGCGATCAAGCCAGCGTGCGCAAAATTGTTCGGCATTTTGTCGGTAAAAAAGGGCTTACCCGCTCTGTGCCGCGCCGCGCGCGCCAAATAGGACTTTCCCAAAGCCACGCTATCCCCGCGCGAAAGCGTCCTCAGCGCTTCAGGATAGACCACGCCGTCGGACCGGAACTTGCCGATATCCATAGCCACACGCGCCAAGGCCGGAAGTTCGCTCGTTCCGTCAACCAAAGAGTGGCTGGCAAGGATTTGTTCAATCAGCGTAGAGCCTGAGCGGGGCAAGCCGACAATAAAAACCGGCGCGGGATCGTCACAACCAAATCCCGCACGTCGCTGAAAGAATTCGGCGTCGAACACCTTTGCGATACGTCTGTTCATGACTTCTGTTTGCACGGGATCGTATCGCACCCGCGTGCGCTGTAAGGCGTTGGCTTCGGCGTAAAAACCGAACGCTGTTTCGAAGTCCTTCGCGTCCTCTCGCGCCTTCGCCAATGCAAAGCCGATACTGATGCGCGCCGCCGCGGCAAGGTCGTCTCTGGCAAGAAGCCTTCGCATCGTCGCTTCCTCGCCAGGGCTGAAGCGAAATGTTTTGAGATTGGCGAGGCTCCACCAAGCCTCCCCACCATGCGGCCTCGCAACGATACACGCCTTATAGCACCGGATCGCCGCTTCTTGATGGCCCATGGTTTTGAGCGCGTGGCCGAGACCCAGCTGGGTGGCGCCATCGCCAGGGCGAAATTCGAGCGCACGGCGGTAGGCGATCTCTGCTTTGGCGGCCTCCCCATTCGCCAACAACGCATTTCCAAACTGGAGATGCGTGTCCGGGTTGGCTGGATCCAATTCGAGCGCTTTGCAGTACGCGCCTTGAGCGTCATCCAGGCGGTTGAGATCGCTTAGCACGGCGCCGAAAGTCGCCCATGCCGCTGCAAAATCAGGGGCTAGGCGCACAGCCTCGCCCGCCACCTTTTCCGCTTCCGCAGCAAACCCATTTTGACAGAGTGCGCCGGCCAAAAGCCGCAACGCGTCGACATTTCCCGGATCGGTGCGAAGCGCTTCGCGAACAATCGCGATCGCTCCATCGATGTCGCCGCCATTCAACAGCGCAGCGGCCTCCGCCACCAATTGAGCTCCAGGCCGCAACGAAAAGTAGCGCTCGAAGGCTATGTCCGCTTGCGGCCCTTTTCCGGCGCGCGCCAGAGCCTTTCCCGCGCGCAACCACAACGCGGCGTCGGTGGGTGACGCTTTCGCGAGGGCCAAGGCTTCGACGGCCGCTGCGTCAAACTTGGTTTCGTCACTTTTGACCATGCCGGCCAGATATCAGAATTCTGCACCGTCACGCTATGGGGTGTCCGCCACAAAGCGAAGCGTCGCAATCGAAATGCCCGCGCAAAGAGATTAGGGCCAGACAACGGGACAGGTGGGATGATCCAAGACGTCTCCCTCCGGGACGGTTGCGGGGTGCGGCTTTTGTGGAACGCCCTTGCAGAATCGATAGCGCGCGTCGTCGCCGCAACAACGAACGGACAGAGCCCGCCGCCGCGTGCTGGCTGAAGCGTTTCCTTCTGCGCCATGGATTGTCCCCGCATGGTGTACGGTGATGTCTCCGGGCTCCGTGTCGAAGCTCAAATATTCGTGGTTACGTTTGTCTTTGTGAAAGTTCGGAACGGTCTCCCCTTCCGTACCGCGCATCACGAGTTCTGATGTGAAGACATTCGGCCGATACTTGGTCTTCCATAAATGGTTGCCACGGATAAATTTCAATCCGACTTTTAGCAGGCTCACGGGATCCAAAGGCAGCCACGTCGTACAGATCTGACTTCCTTCAGCATGAAAGTAAGCAATGTCCTGGTGAAACGCAGTTATTTCAAACGTCCCTGGTTCTTTCACCAGCACACTGTCTTCAAGGAGATTGCGCTTTGTCGTTTTTAGAAGCTTGGCGGAAATCTCGACGAGCGGAGATTGAAGCGCGAGTGCGCGAAAACCCGCTCGATTGTTCCAATGATCCAGTCCACTAAAGAAGCGGCCCCGCCGGGTCCCCGCACCGACAAGAACCTCTGCGCCGGCAGCCTCCGCTATCTTGGCGCCCTACTCGGTAAAGTCGAGGCATTCTGGGGAATGCAGCCACTCCTCAACCGCCTCGGCGGCTAGGTCCAGCCATGCTTGCAGAATAACGCCGCGAAGACACACGACGCCATCGCGCCAAAAATGTGTCGATTTGTTCTTGGGTCACCTCACGCAGAGGCCGGGACGTTGGTGGCATGAGTAGTCCAACTTAGCCTTTCTGTGCGCAACCGAAAGCAAATAGTCCTACCACCAACGGCGCCGGCTATGCTTCACAGCCGCCACAAAGCGCAAAAAAAGAGCCGGCCCACTGGGGCCGGCTCAAGAAGAGGGAGAGAGATTTCAAGTCTGCTAGTAACGGAACGTCACCTCGAAGCCTGCCGTCAACGGCGCGCCAAAGGATTGTTCGGCGATGCCGACAGAGCCGAAATCGACGCCCTGAATTACATATTCCTCGTCGCCCAGGTTCCTACCCCAGAGCGCGAAATCGACTTTTCCCAAAGCGCCTGCTTCCACGCCGAGCAAAGCGATGCGCGCATTGAGCACCGTCCGCGCATCGCTCGTGGTTGAGTCGATCAGCGAATTATCCTCAGCGCCTGATGGATAAACGATGGCCGGATGGAAATCCTGCTTGGATTGCCACACTGCTTCCACCCGCGCCTGAATAGCGCCATTTCGAAACGCCGGGATAGCTTTGGAATCGTATTGTACGCCAGCTGTACCCGTTGTCTGCGACGTGTAACCGAACCGCGCAACTTTCGAAGCGTCAAACGGCAATAAGGTGAGAGGATCCAAGGTTTCGTATTGCTTATATTCCGGATTCACAAAGCCCATGTTCCAGTCGAGCGTCAGACCATCAATGGGCTTGGCGACCAATTCGAATTCGAAACCGGTATATTCGGACTTGCCGGCATTGGTGACGATCGAAACGGCGCCAGCCGAACTGGCCACGAATTGCGACACCTGCTGGTCTTTGGCTTCATTAAAAAATGCAGCCATATTGGCTTGCAGGCGGCGATCAAACATCGTTGCCTTCAAGCCCGCTTCGTAGGAATACAACGTTTCCGGACTGAACTTCTCCAGTGAACCGCGCGTGTTGAAACCACCCGCCTTGTAGCCCTTTGAGTGCGAAACATAGGCGTTCAAATCATCGGTGAAGAAGTACTGGGCTTTCGCCAGGTAGGTGAGCGCGTTGAACTTATCCTCCGCGAAGGCGCGCACAGGCACAAATACCGTCGTCGAATTGAAAAGCGTCGTCTCCTTCTCGTCCGCGGAATAGCGGAGCCCCGCAGTCAGACGCAGCCTGTCGTTCAAGATTTTCGGGGTAAAGCTCCCTTGACCGAATACCGCCCAGCTCTTGCTTGTGGTGTTATAGGCAAACGGATTGGTGAAATAGAATCCGAGCGGACCAAAAAATGGCACGACCGTCGGGAAAATGAGCGACGAAAGGTTCCTTTCTGAGCCATGATCGACAAAGGAATACCCGCCCAGGGCGAAATTGATGCGGTTTCCGCCTGCCACCTTGTCGCCAAACTGGCCGTTGAGCTGCACTTCCTGAGTGAATTGTTCGTGTGTACGCTCGTTCTGCGCCGTGAACGGAAATCCAGTACCCGTCACAACCGCAAAAGTCGGGCTGAGTGTCTTAAAGCTCGTCAGCTCGCCGAACGTCGCGCCGGCATTGGTTTCCTGCCAGTTCCGGTAGCCCGTGATCGATTTCAGAGAGAGATTCTCGTTCAGATCGAACTCTGCCGTCAAATTATGAATGTTGAGAATGGCGTCAGCGGTGCCAAAAGGCGGGTAATTGACCTCATCGCGCCGATTGCCGGTGATTAATGGCAGCGCGACAGCCGCAGCGGCGAAGGTGGGTGAAACCGCGGTCAACTGGCCAATCTGGTTTCCGTTCTCCTGCGCAGAATGGATGTATTGGTAGTTCGCACGGAAGCGGCCGCCGCGATCGTAATTCAGCGCAATCCGACCCGCACGCACATTTTCAGCCCCCGGATCCTTGTCGTCAGGCTGCGCCAGGTTGTCGTAATAGCCGCCGACTTTTTTATAGAGAAAATTGACGGTGGCGGAGAGCCCCGTATCGCCCCACTCGCCCGTATCGATGGACGTGCGTGATGTAACGCCGCCAAAGGTCTGGTAGCCAAACTTCTGCACAAGCTGGAAGTCTTTCGACGGCTTCCGCGTGATGAAGTTCACGGCGCCGCCGGTCGTGTTCCGGCCATACAACGTACCTTGCGGACCGCGCAGGACTTCGACGCGCTCAAGGTCGACGAGGTCGGTCAAGGCGCCCGAAATACGTGAGTTGATGACGCCGTCGATATAAACGCCCACAGGGCCGTCCTGCGTCAGCAATGCATCGGCTACGCTCAATCCTCGGATGGCCATTGTCACATCGTTTGCCCCGGAAGATCCGCCCGCCGTTGTGAGGTTTGGGGCCAGCGCACTCAGATCCGACGCGTTTGTGATGCGGCGGGTTTCGAGTTGCGCAGCGCTCAGCGCCGTGATGGCGATAGGCACTTCCTGCAGCCGTTCTTCGCGCTTTTGTGCGGTGACGACGATGTCTTCGACCTGACCTGCGGCAAACGCCGGCATGGCAAGCATTGGCGACATAAGTGTCGACGCTGCGAGCACAAATTTGATGTTATTATTGTATGTCATCTATTCTCCCCTTAGATGCTTTTTTGTGATCGTTCGTATGCGTTGGTCTTTTTCGTCTGCGTTGGTCTTTATTGTCTCCAGCGGCGCGAGACCCCGCTGGCGATGTCGTACTGTTCAGGTTTGCGGCCAAACGACGGGACAGGCTGGATGATCCAGGACCTGCCCTGCAGATACGGTTGCGTGGTGCGGCTTTTGCGGGACGCCCTTTCGGAACTGGTAGCGCGCGTCGTCGCCGCAATAGCGGATTGAGATTGCCCGCCGGCGCGTACCGGCGGACGCATTGCCATCGGCGCCATGAATCGTGCGCGCGTGATGGATGGTGATGTCTCCGGGCTCTGTATCGAAGCTCAGAATTTCCTGGTTGCGTTTGTCCTTATGGAAATTCGGAACGTCCTCCCCCTCCGTATCCGGCATCGCTATTTCAGACGTGAAAAAGTTCGGCCGGTATTTGGCCTTCCACAGATGGCTGCCGCGGATGAATTTCAATCCGCCAGTTTGAAGAGTCACCGGATCCAGAGGCAGCCATGTCGTGCAGATCTGACTGCCTTCGGCATGAAAGTATGAGATGTCCTGGTGGAAGGCCGTTTTTTCAAGCGTGCCCGGCTCCTTCACCAGCACGCTGTCCTCATAGAGGTTCAGCCTGTTTGTTTTCAGGAGCTTGGCCGAAATCGGGACGAGCGGCGAGCGAAGTGCAAGTTCGGCAAAATTCGGCCGGTGGTTCCAATGATCGAGGCCGCTGAAAAAGCGCCCGCGCCGCGTTCCAGCATCCACCAGCACTTCCCCGCCGCCGGCCTCAGCCGCCTTGGCGCCGTATTCTGTGAAGTCCATACACTCCGGCGAATGCAGCCATTCCTCAACCGCCTCAGCCGCGAGGTCTAGCCATTGCTGTGAAATTACGCCGCGCAGACAGACCACGCCGTCGCGCCAGAAGGTATCGACCTCATCCTGTGTCACCTCACGAAGAGGACGGGACGTTAGCGGCATACATACTCCAACTGGCCTGCTACGGAAGCTGACGTTCGGGAATGGCGCCGGGACGCGCAAAAGCCGCCAGCTTTCCCACAAATGGCGTCAGGGCAGTTCCACTCAAATATGGGTGTCACTATGCCAAAGCCACACGTGGACGACTCTAAATAGCCTTCTGTTTTTGTGCAAAGATTTCTGTTTGAGCGCCCCCGCTCGGCCAAGCTCGCGCCAGAATGCAGCGCACCCTGATTAATCCCTCGCAGAGTCGGCCCTCTTGCCAAGCTGTCCAAGAAGCCAATGTTTCTGGTGTGGTCGCGCGCGTTGAAACTGCTTCGCAGGCGCGGTATGGTTTCGGATCCTGGCCATTGCTTCTCCGGCGGATGCTCGAGATTGGGGCGAGTTCAGGAACGGGAGGAAGCTTGGCGCGATGAATCGGCTGGAATGGGACACCCTCAATCGCCTGGAAGCCGGCGGCATTGAAGTGCAATTGCGTCATTTCAGCTTGACGAACACTTTCAACGTCTACACGAGCGACGGCCGCGCCACGCTCGGCCTTTTGCTCCCGCCGTATCCTAGAAAGGGCGCTGTTCAGTATGAAGAACTTGGCGAGTCATTCTACGACATCGGAAACATTCACTTAACCCCGCCACATGCCGAGTGCCACTTCGCTGGCAGCCATGACATTTTCAGGTCCGTGAGTTGTTTGTTTGATGCAGCGCTTTTCCAAAGCGTTACGCGCATATCGGGCGCCTGCAATACGGCGCAGCTTTTGTCCAGCATCGATATTGGCGGAAGATCCGGCGGCGCGCTCGATGCGATCATGCGGCGAATGGCGCAGGAGGTTGCCGCGCCAAGCTTCGCCGCAAATACAATGATCGAAGGTTTGGGGCTGATGGCTCTAGCCGAAGTGGCGCACCACCTGAACAGCGGCTATGGCGAAGAAACGCCGGTGCGTGGACGCCTGAACATGGCGCAATTGCGCATGCTGCACGATTACGTGAACGAAAGGAACGGTGCGGCGCCAAGTGTCAGCGAGCTTGCGCGCCAATGCGGGATCGGGCCACGGCGCTTCATGCAATTGTTCCGCGCCACGACAGGTCAGACGGTTCGGAGCTGGGTGGATGCACAACGCATGGAGAAGGCGCGCCGCCTGCTCTCCGAAACGCGACTTCCGCTAAAGGTCATCGCGTTCGACCTCGGTTTCGCCAATCAAGGCATCTTCTCGACCGCCTTCAAGCGCATGGCGGGCGTATCGCCGAGCGAATACCGTAACACCGAACGCTGAGTGCTAGGATTGCCTCGAGCCTTATGGGCCGGCGGCTAAAATGGCTCAAAAAACAAAACCCATAAGCTCACTAAGTGAGCCTCGACTGATAACGGGCTCGAAAGCGATTCGCGCCGTGTCTAGCGTACGCACGTCCGTACGGTTACTTTACCGGCTTCGCGAAATAGGGGCGACGCAATAACGGTCGTCCGAAGACAACAATAATCGCGTAGGAGAGACATATGGTACGACTAGGCACGAATCTGCCGGAACACCTGATCGGAAAGGATCTCGGCGCGTTCGGCGAGTTCCTGCAGGGCGCTGAACAACTGGGCTATGATTATGTGACCATGGGCGACCACGTACTTGGCGCCGATGTCAGCGTCCGGCCCGATTGGGCCCCTTATCAAGGCAAGCCGCCTTTGTATGGCGTTGAAACGCCGTGGCACGAGCCGCTGGTGATGTTCGGGTACATGGCTGCGCTAACCAAAAAGCTGGAGCTTTCCACCGGCATTCTGGTGAGCCCTCAACGTCAATCCGCTTTGCTGGCCAAGCAAGCCGCGCAAGTCGACATTCTCACAGGCGGGCGTATTCGCTTCGTTATTTCCGCGGGCTGGAACGACGTGGAATATGAAGGCATGGGCGTTGATTACGCCAATCGCGGGAAGATCATGAAAGAGCAGATCGAGGTAATGCGCCTGCTCTGGACGCAAGAGGTCGTGACCTATCACGGTGAGTTCCACACGCTGAACGCCGTAGGCATCAATCCGCTGCCGAGCAAGCCAATTCCCTTGTGGCTAGGCGGCACCTCGAAGCCGGTCCTCCGCCGCATCGGGCAAATGGGCGATGGCTGGTTCCCCTATTATCCCTATTTCAATCCGGACACGCTGGCAGAGGATTGGGGCTTAATCGTCGAGACCGCCAAAACCGCAGGCCGAGATCCCAAAAGCATCGGCGTCGAAGGCGCCATCTATTTCGAAGATACGCGCTTTGAACTGCCGGAAGATCGCCAGCGCATGCCGACTACGTTGGAAGGCTGCGTCGAGCGGGCGCAATGGTGGAAGACATTCGGCGCTTCGACCTTCACCGTCAGCGCTCCGTGGGCCAATCTGGCGCCGGATCAGAACGCCGAAGGCCGCGCAAAACGGGCCTCTTCGACGGTTGAAAAGCATTTGCGCGCGCTGGAAGAGTTCAAGCAAGCGGTCGGCAAAGACTTTTAAATAAATCGCGGTACTTAAGGCCGGCGCTCGCATGCGTCGGCGATCCGCATATTTTTTACCCAGACTTTGGGAGATCACATGCAATATCGCAGATTAGGCGGCAGCGGCCTTCAGGTGTCGACGCTCGGCTTTGGCGCCATGACATTCGGCGCATCCGGGGTGCTCGAAGCCTATGGCAGAACGGAACAAGCCGAAGCGGATCGCCTGATCGCCGTCTGCTTGGAAGCGGGCGTCAATCTGTTCGACACGGCCGAAGGCTATTCGGAGGGCCGGTCGGAAGAGATGCTGGCGAAGGCGCTCGGCAAGCGCCGCCACGAAGCCATTATCGCCACCAAAGCGTGGAACAGCGTAGAAGGCGGCGTGAACTCAATGGGTTCATCCCGACAACACATTATCGGCGCCTGCGACGCCAGCCTGAAGCGGATGAAGACCGATTACATCGATCTCTATCAGATCCATTGCTACGACACGCTGACGCCAATTGAAGAGACCATCAGCGCGCTCGATGACCTCGTCCGCTCGGGCAAGGTCCGCTATATCGGCGTATCGAATTACGCTGGCTGGCAGATGATGAAGGCCGTGCAGCTCGCCGAACGGAAAAACCAGAACCGCATCGTCTCCAACCAGATCTATTATTCGCTCATCGGCCGCGATCCAGAGAACGAGATCGTACCGGTGTGCCTTGAAGAAAATATCGGGCTTGTGATTTGGGGGCCGCTAGCGTTCGGATTGCTCTCCGGCAAGTTCAAGCGCGGCAAGCCCGACCCCGAAGGCTCGCGCGGCATTTTTACCGGCGCTCCGGCCGGCGGCATCAAGCGCGACGAGCTCGACACTGTCATGGATCTGGTGTTCGAAATCGCGGAAACTCGTAACGCCAGCCCGGCGCAGGTGGCGTTGAACTACTTGCTGCGTAAGCCGGGCGTTACGTCAGCATTCTTCGGCGCGCGCACAGAAACGCAACTCCTGGACAATCTCGGTGCGGCGAGCTGGAGCCTCTCAAACGAGGAAATGGTCAGGCTCGACGCAGCCTACCCTCCGCGCGTGCCGTACCCTCAATGGGTCCAGCAAAACATCTTTGGCGCACGCAACCCTGCGCCCCCATCCATAATATAGGGACGGCTCGGTGAGGCGGTTCGGCGCAGCGGTCTGTCATCGCCCTTACTGCTTCAGCGCAAACGCCAGCAAATAGTCGCCGGGCTTGGTGCCGAGGTAGCCGTGCCCGCCCGCAGCGATCACGATGTATTGCTTGCCGCTGGGCGAGACGTAGCTGATGGGCGTCGCATTGGCGCCGGCGGGGAGCTTCTTGCTGCGCCATACCTCTTCGCCGGTTTTGAGGTCAAACGCCCGCAGATAGCGATCGGGCGTGGCGCCGATAAAGACCAGTCCGCCGGCGGTAATGATGCTGCCGCCTGCATTCGGCACGCCCATCTTGATCGGCAATCCCGACGCAATCTTGAAGGGACCATTGTCGCTGATCGTGCCGAAGGGCTTGCGCCAGATCTGCATGTTCGTCGTCATATCGAAGGCGAGGATCTCTCCCCAAGGCGGCTGCAGACACGGCATGCCGAGCACGCTGAGGAAAGCGCGCGACGCGTAGAGGTAGGGCGTGCCCTTCTGCGCCAGCACGCCATAATCCTCCATCACTTGCTCCTTGCCCTTTGCGTCCCGCGCCGCGCGGGGAATGAGGCGCGTGACCCAGGGCACGTTATTGGCGTTCGACACGAGAACCTTGTGCACCGGGTCATAAGACGCGCCGCTCCAGCTGAATGTGCCGCTGGTGGCCGGGAAACCAATCGCTTGATCCAGGCCAGGCGGCGTGAACGCGCCTTCATATCGCGACTGGCGATAGGTGATGCGGCAGAGCAGCTGATCGAAAGGCGAGACGCCCCACATATCAGATTCCCGGATCACCGGCGGCCGGTAATGCAGATCCGAATAAGGTTGTGTGGGCGCGACCCAATCGTCCGGCACGCCGCCCTTCGTTGGAACAGGCGTTTCCTTCACCGGCACCAGCGGCTTGCCCGATGTGCGATCGAGCACGAAAATATCACCAGTCTTGGATAAAACGACGACGGCAGGCACCGTCCCGCCCGCTGGCGATGGCCAATCGATCAGCACCGGCTGCGCCGGCAAATCGAGATCCCAAAGATCGTGATGGACGGCCTGGAACGACCATTTCGCGCGCCCTGTCTTCACATCCAGCGCCACAAGCGCAACGCTATATTCCTCGTCATAGGGCCGCCGGTATCCGCCGAAGAAATCCGGCGACGAATTGCCGGTCGGCACATAGATCAGGCCGAGCGCCGGATCGGCGGCAAAGGAGGTCCAGGAATTCGGCGTGGAGCGCGTATAGGTCTCGCCCGGCTTCGGCGCGCCTTCGCGGTTTGCCGCGCCCATATCCCAAGCCCAGCGCAATGCGCCGGTGTGAACGTCGAACGCGCGGATGACGCCGGAGGGTTCATTCGTTGACCGGCCATCGACAACCTGACCGCCCACCACAAACAGATCGCCAACGACGATGCCCGGCGTGGTGTTGACCATATCGCGCGTCTCCGGCATCGGCCCGAGACCATCGAGTAATGTGACGACGCCATCTTTACCGAAGCCTGGACACGGTTTTCCGGTCTTCGCATCGATCGCCCAGAGATCGCCGCTGAATGTTGTCGAGAACAAACGCGCACTACATGTTGGCGCGTCTTTGGCGGCGATGTCCTTGGAGTTCGCCGGCCGGGCGCCGGACGCCACGGCATCCGTGTGATAGGTGACGCCGCGGCAGCCCGGGAGATTTTGCGACACCAAGGTGTCCGTTTTGGTTTCGAACCGCCAGCGTTGCTTGCCGGTGTCCGCATCGAGCGCGATGACGTGCCGGGATGGCGTGCAGAGATAAATGCTGTCGCCTATCTGCAGTGGGGTCATCGTAAAAACCGGCGCGCCGCCCGCCATGTCGCCGGTGCGAAACTGCCAGACCTGTTCGAGTTTGTGGACGTTCTCCTGATTGATCTGGGTGGTGGGCACATATTTGACGCCCGACAAATCGCGCCCATAAGCGGGCCATTCGATCGGACCCGCAATTGTCGACGGCGGCGCGCTGAAACGGCTCGGGTCTGGCTTCGGCTCCACAATTCCGGGACGCACCGAGATCACCGAAATCACGATGGCGGTAATCGCGACTAAGCTCACCATTGCGGGCGAAGGCCGCTGTGTTGCGCCCTGCGGCCAGTTGAGTTTGCGCCGGTTGCCCGGAAACAAAAACCAAAAACCAAGCAGGATCGGCGGGCCGACGCGTGCGATCACCGCCCAGAAATTCCGGCCCGCATCCTGAAACGCCCACGCAATCGTCGCCGCGACAAATAGCCCGTAAAGCCACATGCCGCGTTCGTCTTTGCGCCAAACCAACCATGCAGCCAGGACGATCAATACGCCCGAGAGCGCATAATAAAGCGAGCCGCCCAGCGCCGCCAATTGAAGCCCAAGCGCGAATTGACCAAAGCCAAGAATGCCCACAAGCTGGCTGTATAAGATTGTTTGTCCTGTTGCTTTGGCGCTGCGGGCCGCGCCGTCTTGAGGTACGTTTTCGCCCGGCGCCCCGGTGCTATCGTTGTCGCTCATTGTCCCGCCCTCCCGGCAGATTATCTTTATGCCCATCAACCACCGCACGCTCCGCCGCGCGGCCGGTCCCCGGATTTTTGCGGATGATGATCGGCCACGGCGCTGCGCGCCACTCAAATTTTACCCATGCCGTCCTTCAGGCGAGCCCTCGGGTCCCCAAATCAGCGGCCTCCGTGCGCGGGGCGCCGTCATTCAGGGCTGGTCATAGACCTAAGATCGCGTAAAACTGCGCGCGGCAGAACAAAAACAATTGGCTGGCCTCTGGCGCATTCCGTCGTTGAAGGAGCACCGGCAGCGAGGGAAGACATGACGATCCATGCCCTATTGGTTCGGGACGATTTGGTTGCCGAGGCGCAATCGCAGACGGGTCTGAAGGATTTCGGCGATGGCTGGTTCTTCGTCAATCTCGACATGTTCCTCAAATGTCTGAAGGACGAAGCGCGCCTTAGCCTGAATGGCGCGCACTACGCACGGGCCACCATCATCACGTCCTTAGTCAACCGCCTGCGCATGATCGATGCGATCAAGCGCAATCCCGAAATCGACGACGAAGAGATTCACGTGGCGGCCGTCATCGCCGGGCTACCGCGCACCGGCAGCACCATGCTGCACCGCATGCTCGCCTCGGCGCCGGGCATGACAGGCGCCAAATGGTACGAAACGAAAAATTACGCGCCATTCCCCGGCGAACAGCGCGGCGATTCCACACCGCGCCGGGAAGCGGGCAAAGTTCTGTTGCAGGAGATGATCGACGCGATTCCGGATCTCTTGTCGATGCACCCGATGGAGCTCGACGCGCCCGACGAAGAGCTGATGATCCTGGGCCATCATTTCTCCTCCACCATGATGGAGGGCACCTTCTTCATCCCCAGCTACGCACGCTGGCTGATGACGCAGGATCGCGCCCAGCCTTATCGCGATCTCAAGCGCGTGCTGAAGTTGTTGCAATGGTACGATCCGAGCCGCCACGGCAAAAAGTGGATCTTGAAAACGCCGGGCCACCTCATGGGTATCGCCGCCGTGATGGAAGTATTCCCCGAAGCCAAGCTCATCATGACGCACCGAGATCCCGTGGCGATCGTGCCGTCCTGGGCCAGCCTAGAACATGGCATGTACATCATGGTGTCCGACGAGGTCAGCAAAAAGGAGGTCGGCGCATTCTGGCAGGATCGCCTGGCGGAATTGCTCAATGGTTTCGTGGCTGAGCGCGAGCGGGTGAATGGCCGCAATTTTGTCGACGTGCCCTACAAGGATTTACTTTCCGACCCGATCGCAACCGGTACGCGGGTGCTGGAATCTGCCGGCGTCACTGTAACCGATGAAATCGTGGCGGGCATGGCGCAATGGATCGAGGCAAACCGCCGCGAAGACCGCGCGCTGCACCAATATACGCTGGAAGAATACGGCCTGGATAGAACAGAGATCGAACAGAAGTTCGCGCAGTACCGGAGCAGGTTCCTCTAGATCTCAAGAACGACAATAATAAAACAAGCGAAGGGAGAAACCATGTCGTCGTCTCAACAGCGCATCGCACGCCTACTGGACAAGGAAGACATCCGGGAAGCCCTGTTACATTACACGCGCGGCATCGACCGGCACGACGTCAGCCTCATGGCGCGCGCCTATCATGCCAACGCGACGGATGATCACGGCGACTATATTGGCCCAGCCACCGGATTCATCGAACACGCCAACAGAGTGCATGCCGAAGGTTTCTTCGCGCACCAGCATTATATCGGCAATCACACGATCGATCTTGATGGCGATGCGGCTCATGCGGAGACCTACTTCCTCGCGTCGCTCCGCCGCAATGACGGCGCCACGATGCTGTGCGGCGGACGATATGTCGACAAGCTGGAGCGGCGCGACGGCATATGGGCCATCACACACCGCACCTCAATGTTGGAATGGGCGGGCGATCTGGTGAATTCAACATTCACCAGCAAGTTAGAGACGGACCCGCGCGCTAAGTGGGATGCATCGGATCTGTCCTACCCGCGTCAATAACGCGGGAGAGGTAGCGGCGGCGTTTATTTCGCCGCACGCATCAACGCCTCGTCGGTGAAAAGGCCAGAGATCGCCCCCTGATAATTGCCCGTGAAGTGGCCGCAATCGAAGGTCGGCTCGCCATTTACCAGCGTCGGGCTTACGGGCGCTGGGGGACGTATATAGCGCCATGTGCGCGCGCCTTTGCCATCCGGCACGTCGAACACTTTGATCTTTTCCCGCCGCTCACTCTCATCGAGATTAAACACAACAATATCGGCGTTGCGGCCCACCTCGATCACACCCCGATCTTGTAGGTAAAAGAAATCGGCGAGCTTGCCGGTGATATTGTGGACGGCTTCTTCGATCGTCAGCAGCTTCTTGTCACGCACATAGCCGGCGAGCAGATCGATATGGTCGCCTATGCCGCACAGCATTTGTCCGTGGGCGCCCTAATCGGAAATATTCCCGTTTGCGCGCGAGTCGCGGAACAGCTCGGCCATATAGGGCTCGGACGTTTCGAAAAAATCGAACGCCAAAGCACAGCCGATGCCGTTATCCAATACCCAATCCGCCAAGGCGTCGAATGGATGCGCATTATCGCCGCGCTGCGCGATCAAATCCGCGAGCGACAAATAGATTGGACCAAAACCGGATTCGGATTCTGACAGCTGCACCACTTGCGGAAAGTTCCACGGCGATTGCGGATAGACCTTGGCCCAGCCTTCTCGCGCGCGGGCCCGCCATTCCGTGTCCTTGAGCATCGCGTATTTCTTGGCTTCGCTAGGTTCGGCGACAATTTCGGCCCAGACGAGATTATTGGTTTGTCCAAAAATGAGCGGGGTATGGGAATTCGCCGTCGTGGCCTGCGGTACGTGATGAAAGGCCTTATAAAACTCTAGACACTCCGCCTTGTAACGCGCGTGCATGTCCTGGAGCTTTTGCAAGCGCCCCATCTGCATATTCAGCGTGGGGATGCCGCCCAACATCACGCAAATGCCGCGGGGTTTACACAGCCGCTCCACGCGCTCCATGTCCGCCACACCGGTGTAACGCTGGAACACGCCGAGCACGATTTCCATCGTCTTATTTTTATGGCGCGCCAGTATGTCGAGTAACGCTTCGAACTCCGCATCCTCCGCAAGCAATGACGACACGGGATTGCCTTGTCCGTCATAGTCCAACAGATTGCTCGACAGGGCCGAGCGCACCTGCCTGCAATGCGTCTTCCAGCATCGCGCACATCTTTTTGATCTCAGCTTCTGTCGCTGCGCGCTTTGTGGCCTCCAACCCCATCGCCGCCAGGCGGATCGCGATGTGCCCCGCGTAGAATTCGAAATTCACGGGAATGCGCAAATGGCGCTGCATAGATTGGCGATATTCGGATCCGCTTTCCCAATCCCTAAGCAGAATTTCCTTGAACGGGGCTTCGGGAATGTCTTCAAAGAACGAGAAGATTTTCACCATCGCATCGCGTGCTTAGGGATCTTGCGAGACCGGCGCGGCAGCGAAGCCGCAATTGCCGTTGACGCTGGTCGTGATGCCATAGCCGGACATCGGCTCAAGGTTCGGCATCCACCACAACTGCGCACCTTAATGATTGTGCGTCTCGATGAAGCCCGGCGTCACAGAGCAGCCGGTCGCATCGACCACGCGCTCCCGTCCCTGGCGTTCCAGGTTCGAGCCGACTTCTGTGATTTTGCCATCTGAAACGCGCACATCAGCTGCGCGCGGCGCCGCGCCCGTACCGTCAACAATGAGCCCGCCTTTAATCAGGATATTGAACTTCATATTAGCCTCCCGGTTCTGTTGGCCGGTTTTTTTCCGGCGCTTTTTGTCTTGGCTGCGGTGCGGCGCGCGCTTTTGTCCGTTAAAATACATTCCTGGCGCCAAGACACTGCCCGTTCGCTTTGGCGCCTTCCGAAATCCTCCAGAGCTCCGCATGCTCGGAACCTGGCCTGACGTGATTGCCGCGCCAGACGGCGACGCTCCACTGCAAGCGCCTAGGGAGAAAAGAGAAATGACGAAATCTACAGTGCGCATCGGCTGCGCCGGCGCGGGCTATGGCGACGGTATGATGGCGGGAACGCAATTGCTGCGCGGCGGCGACCTAGATTACGTCATGTATGATTACCTCTCCGAGATGTATATGCCGATGGCGGGCCGGATGCGCCTGCAGGACCCCAGAGCGGGCTTCGCCGCCGATTGGGTCGAGGGGCAATTCGCGTCGATCCTGCCCGATCTGATGGAACGCGGCGTCAAGCTTATCGCCAATGCCGGCGCCGTGAATGCGCGCGCCTGCGTCGACGCCATGCAGGCTGTCGCGGCGCGAATGGGCTATGCGCCGAAGATCGCCTTGATCGAAGGCGACGACCTCATTGCCCGCGCCAGCGCGTTGCGTGCAGACCTTCATTTGAAGGAGACGCCGCCGGACGGCGCTCCCTATACGACGCTGAACGCCTATATCGGCGCGTTTCCGATCGCCAAGGCTTTGGCGATGGGCGCCGACATCGTGCTCACCGGCCGCGTGGTTGACAGCGCTTTGGTCCTCGGCCCGCTGATTCACGAGTTTGGTTGGACGCCGGACGATTATGATCGCCTCTCCGCCGGATCGCTCATTGGGCACCTTCTGGAGTGCGGCGCGCAAGTCAGCGGCGGCCTCTTCACCGATTGGCATGAACTGGGCGGCGACTTCTCAAATATCGGCTATCCGATTGCGGTCTGCAGCGCCGACGGCAGCGCCATCATCACCAAACCGCCTGGTACGCAAGGGCTCGTGTCAGCCGGCACGGTGGCCGAGCAAATGCTCTATGAAATTGGCGATCCGCGCGACTATCGCCTGCCCGACGTGGCGTGCGATTTCAGCGAGGTCCAATTCGTACAGGTTGGTCCGGATCAAGTGCGCGTCACCGGCGCAAAGGGCTACAGCCCCGGCGCGGATTACAAAGCGATTGCGACCTGGGACGATGGCTGGCGTTCGGGCTGGGGCTTTTTCGTGCGCGGGCCAGCCGCCGCAGAGAAAGCGCGTATCTGCGCGAATTCAGTGCTCAAGCGCGTCGCGTCTATGCTGCGCGAACGCAACATGCCGCAGATCCGGCAAAGCCGCGTTGAGGTCATCGGCGACGATGAATCCTATGGCGCGCAGGCCAGTCCGTCCAAGGCGCGTGAAATCCTCTGCCGTATGATGATCGAGACGGACACGCCCGCAGAGTTTGGGTTCGCGATCCGCGAGTTCGGCACAGCGGCCGTCTCCATGACGCCTGGCATAGCGGGCTCGGCGCTGATTTCGCCGCCGACGCAGGTGTCGCGCCAAGAATCTTTTATGTACCCCGCCTCGAGGGTCAGCGTGACGGTGACGCTCGGCGATCAGGTCGAGACCGTTTCGCGCTTTGCGCATGCACCTTACGCCGCGCCCAAAAGCGTCGCCCCAAATCCGCCCACACCCCAGCACCCAACCGATTCCACCTGCAGGCTGGAAGACCTTGCCTGGGCGCGCAGCGGCGACAAAGGTAATATCTGCAATATCGGGGTCATCGCACGGAAACCGGATTATCTCCCTTATATCGCGGCGGCGCTGACTGAGGCTTCCGTCGCGAAAATCTACGCGCACATGTTTGAGAATAATGAAGGCTCGGCGCGTGGCTTTTATCTGCCAGGCTGTCACGCGTTGAACTTCATGCTGGACGACTCGCTCGACGGCGGCTGCGGCGCTTCCTTGCGTTTCGATCCGTTCGGCAAGGGCGCCGCGCAGGATATCCTCGATATCGACATCCCAATTCCCACAGCGCTGCGCCCATAGCCACGCTATCGATTTGGCCGATCGGCTGACTTCAATGCGGCGGCTTATGATCGCGAAGACTCTTACCGCTTTGAACCCCAGTCCGGAAGTGATTGTCACAAAACTGAGACTGGACGGTCTTTTCGGGAGCGCGTAGGGGAATAATTCAATAGTTCTGGACTTCTCGAAATATGGATTTGGAAGACGCCGTCGACGCTTTGTCCGCCCTCGCCCAGGAGCACCGGCTTAAAGTATTTCGCCTACTTGTGAATGTGGGCCCTCAAGGTATGGCCGCAGGTGAAATTGCGCGCCATTTGGGGACGCCGGCAAACACAATGTCGACCCACTTGGCGATTTTGACGCGCGCGGAGATCATCAGTGCGGAGCGCGACAGCCGATCAATTATCTATCGCGTGAACCCTGAAGGCGTGCGCGGTCTTTTTGATTTTCTCGTCGCGGATTGTTGCGGCGGAGAGCCCGAATTGTGCGCGCCGCTCGCCGTGGCCGCACAACGCGCACTGGCCTGCTGCGCGGAAGACGATTCAAAGCCAACGCGTAAATCGAGGAGAGCTTTAAAATGAACGATAAAGGCACACACGAATATCCGTTCAACGTCTTGTTCTTGTGCACCGGAAATTCGGCGCGCTCGATCTTGGGCGAAAGCATTTTGAACCGCGTCGGCGCCGGCCGCTTCAAGGCCTATAGCGCGGGCTCGCACCCCAAGGGTGAAGTCAATCCCCACGCCATCCAGATCCTGAAGAGCTTAAACCATAAGACTGACGATCTGCGCTCGAAGCCATGGGATGAGTTTGCTGCTGCTGGCGCTGCGCAGCTCGATTTCGTCTTCACGGTCTGCGATGACGCCGCCGGCGAAGTTTGCCCGATCTGGCCCGGCCAGCCAATGACTGCGCATTGGGGCCTTCCGGACCCTGCTGCAGTCACAGGTTCGGAAGCAGAGATCGCAGCGGCTTTCGCCGACGCTTATCGTATGCTGAACAACCGGATCACAATCTTCGTCAATCTGCCCATGGCGAGCCTCGATAAATTGACGCTCCAAAAGAAACTGGACGCCATCGGCAAAAGCTGAGCCTTTCCGTATCAATCCCCTCTAGTTTCAAGAATTCTGTTTCATGCAAGTCAGTTTATCCCGGCGCCTCTCCGCGGAGGCGCTGGGGTCTCTTCTTCTTACAGGCGCTGTCGTCGGATCAGGCATTCTCGCTGCGCGCATGAGCGACGGCAATGACGCCGTTGCTTTGATCGGCAATACCGGCGCGACCGCCGCCATTTTATATGTGCTGATCACCGCGCTCGGCCCGATTTCAGGCGCACATTTCAATCCCGCCGTTACATTGGTGATGGCGCTTCGGCGCGAGATCTCCCTTCCGGCGGCGCTGCTATATGCGCCGGTGCAGATTGCCGGCTGCGTGCTTGGCGCGTGGGTCGCGCATTTGATGTTTGAAGAGCCAGTGATCCAACTTTCCGGGCATGCGCGCGCTGGCCTGGCGCAGATGTTGAGTGAAGCAGTCGCCACATTCGCCCTGATTTTTTGCATTTTGGGCGTATCGCGGATGCGGCCACAAGCCGTGCCCGCCGCCGTCGCTCTGATCATCACCGCCGGCTATTGGTGGACGGCTTCTACATCCTTTGCAAACCCCGCAATCACCATCGCCCGTAGCCTGACCGATAGCTTCGCTGGCATTCGTCCGATGGATGCTCCAGGATTCATCGCTGGCCAGTTTGCCGGCGCTATTGCGGCGTGGCTATGCTGCGGCTTATTGTTCTCCAAGGATCCACCGGCATGAATCCCGTTTTTCCCATCGTGATTCATCACAATCCCGACTGCGGCACCTCCAGGAATGTCGTGTCGATCGTGCGCGCCGCCGGCTATGAGCCTGTCATCGTCGAATATTTGAAGACAGGCTGGACCCGGCCGCAATTGCAAGCGCTCTTCGCCGCCGCCGGCCTGACCCCGCGCAATGCGTTGCGCGATACAAAATCGCCCGCCAAGGAATTGGGTCTCCTCGATCCTAAAATCGGCGACGACGCATTGCTGGATGCGATGATCGCGCACCCCATATTGGTCAACCGCCCCATCGTCGCAACGCCCATGGGCGTCAAACTCTGCCGGCCGAGTGATGCAATTCTTGACCTCCTGGAGCGCTGGCCGGAGGGACCGCTGTTCAAGGAAGACGGCGAGATTATTTTGGACGAACAAGGAACGCGTATTGTCTGAACGAAGCACCGACACGCCGAATATCGCAGATTCATGCTTTCAAACGATTGACGAGACCGCGCTCTTACAGGCGCCAAAGGCTTCGCATCCGCCGCGTATTCTCTTGCTGTACGGCTCCGTGCGCACGCGCTCTTTCAGCCGTCTCGCCACTCAAGAAGCCGCGCTTATCCTGGAGCGCTTCGGCGCCGAGACGCGCATCTTCAATCCATCCGGCTTGCCGCTGCCGGACGATGCAGACGCGTCTCACCCCAAAGTGCAGGCATTGCGCGATCTGGTGACGTGGTCCGAAGGCATGGTCTGGTGTTCGCCCGAGCGCCACGGCGCCATGACGGGCATCATGAAATCTCAGATCGACTGGATCCCACTGGCGATCGGGGCCGTGCGTCCGACCCAAGGTAAGACGCTTGCGGTGATGCAGGTCAGCGGCGGGTCGCAATCCTTCAACGCGCTCAATCAGTTAAGGATATTGGGCCGCTGGATGCGGCTTATCACCATTCCCAACCAATCGTCCGTCGCCAAAGCCTTTATGGAGTTTGATGAAAACGACCGGATGAAACCATCCGCCTATTACGACCGGATCGTCGACGTGATGGAGGAGCTGGTGAAGTTCACACTGCTCACCCGCAATTGCGCGGATTACCTTGTGGATCGCTATAGCGAGCGCAAAGAAACGGCCGACGAACTTTCTCGCCGGGTCAATCAGCGCTCGATCTGACGGTAGGGATTTTCTAGCGCACGGCCAGTGAGCGGGGAACTACTTCTGCGCTTATTTGGCCGAAAATTCCCAATAGGGCTTGTCGCCGTAAACACCCCTGAGATGCGCTATCAGCGCGCGGACATTGATGGGCGCCAGTGGCGCATTCGGACGAAGCGCAAAAAGCCCAACATCTGTCGAGCCGCTCCAATCCTGCAGAACCCGCACCAGCGCGCCAGCCCGCAGCTCATGATACACATCCCAGGACGACCGCAGCGCGATCCCTAAACCACTGATCGCCAATTCGCGGATCACCTCACTGGAATTGGTGGTAACGCGGCTATCGACATCCTTGCTCTTCTGGCCGCGCGCACCTTGCAACCGCCACTGCGTTTGATTGGCCGCTGCAAGCAGATGATGTTTTGCGAGGTCTTCCAACCGCTTCGGTGCGCCATGCTTTTTTAGATAAACTGGCGCTGCACATAGTATCCGATGGTTCGGTGCGAGAAGATCCGATGAAAACGCCGCATCGACCTTGTTCGTGATGCGGATCGCGACGTCGATGCGCTCGGTCAGGATGTCGGAAAAATCATCGGTGAGCAGGAGCTCCAGATCCACCGCCGGAAACTTTTCAAGAAACCCCGCGATATGCGGCGCGATATGCATGCGCCCGAACGAGGTCGGCGCAGACACCCTCAGTCTCCCGGCGGGTACATCCGCCCGTCCCGCCACCTTGGCCTCCGCCGTGCGCGACGCCGCGAGGATCGCCACCACGTCTTCGTAGAAAGCCTGCCCCACATCGGTCGTGCTAAGGCGGCGGGTCGTCCGATAGATCAGGCGCGTCCCCAAGCGTTGCTCCAACCGCGCCAGGCGCTTTGACACTATGGCGGGCGATAACCGCAGCTCCCGCCCGGCGCCGGACAGGGAGCCGCTCTCCACAATCCGGGCGAAGAGCGCATAATCGTCTTCCATTTTATCCCCTGAGGAACAATTCTTTTCGATATTCAACCACTACACGCATAATGCAAAGCGCGCTATGATGTCTCAATTGGTCCTGAAAAGACGCTGGCGCGCATCATGTCGTTGATATTGCCCGATCCGGATGAAGCGGTCCTCGCGCGGCGCAATGACATCGCCGCGGCGCTGCGCGCGCTCGTTCCCGGCGAAGGGGTGATCACCAATGAGGCCGAGCTGCGGCCATACGAATCTGACGGCCTGACCGCATATCGCCAACTGCCCATGATCGTGGTTTTGCCAAGCACGTTGGAGCAGGTGTCCGCCGTGCTCGCTTTTTGCTATGATGAGAACATCCGCGTCGTGCCGCGCGGCGCTGGCACATCCTTGTCCGGCGGCGCGCTGCCTTTGTCCGACGCCGTGCTTTTGGGCATGGCGAAGTTCAACCGCATCCTCAAGATCGATTACGATGATCGCATTGTCGTGGCGCAACCTGGCGTGACCAATCTGGCGATTACGCGCGCTGTCGAAGCGGAAGGCTTCTATTATGCGCCCGATCCATCCTCGCAGATCGCCTGCACAATCGGCGGCAATGTCGCGGAGAATTCCGGCGGCGTGCATTGTCTGAAATACGGCCTCACCACCAACAATGTGCTCGGCGTCGAAATGGTGCTGATGAATGGCGACGTAATCCGGCTCGGCGGGCGGCAATCGGACTCAGCAGGGCTAGATTTGTTAGGCGTTGTCGTGGGCTCCGAAGGCTTGCTGGGCGTCGTTACAGAAGTGACCGTGCGTATCTTGCCCGCACCTGCCGCAGCGCGCGCCGTGCTTTTGGGTTTTGAAACTGTCGCGGGCGGCGGTAAATGCGTGGCCGACATTATCGGTGCAGGCATCATCCCCGCCGGCATGGAAATGATGGATAGGCCCGCCATCCATGCCGCCGAGGCTTTTGTCGGCGCAGGCTATCCGCTCGACGTCGACGCGTTATTGATTGTCGAACTCGACGGCCCGGGCGCCGAGTGTGACCATTTGATTGAAGAGGTCGAGGCCATAGCGCGGACGAACGGCGCCCGCTATTGCCGCGTCTCGCAGAACGACGACGAACGTTTGAAATTCTGGGCCGGGCGCAAGGCCGCCTTCCCCGCCACTGGCCGTATCGCGCCCGATTATTATTGCATGGACGGCACCATCCCCCGCCGCCGGCTTCCGGAAGTCCTCGCGCGCATTGGCGAACTCTCGGCGCATTATGGCCTCGGCGTCGCCAATGTGTTTCACGCGGGCGACGGCAATCTGCATCCGCTGATCCTCTATGACGCCAATAAGCCGGGGCAGCTGGAGACGGCGGAGGCGTTCGGCAATGATATTCTGCGGCTGTGCGTTGAGGTCGGCGGCGTGCTGACCGGCGAGCATGGCGTCGGCGTTGAGAAACGGGATTTGATGCCCACAATGTTCAACGAAATCGATCTGGCGCATCAGGAGTGGCTGAAAGCCGCCTTCGATCCAGCCATGCTGCTCAATCCTGGAAAGGTGTTTCCGCTGCTGCATCGCTGCGCCGAGCAAGGCCGCGTGCATGTGCATAACGGAAAGACACGCTTTCCAGATATTCCGCGATTTTAATTCAATGCCCGCGCCGATAGATATTCGCGAACTGACGGACATCGTCATGGACGCTGCAGCCTCTGGCGAAAAGTTGGCGATATGCGGCGGCGGCGGCAAAGCCACATTTGGCTGCGATAGGGATGATGTCAGCCTTCTCGACATGCGCGGCTTCTCTTCGATTGTGGATTACGATCCAACGGAATTGACCCTGCGTACCGGCGCCGGCGCGCCGTTGACGGAGATTGAACAGCTTGTCGCGGCGCAAGGCCAAATGCTGGCGTTCGAGCCCTGGGATCAGGCGGCCTTATTCGGCGGCAGCGCTGGAGCGGGCACGATCGGCGGCGCCCTGGCGTCCGGCGCAGCAGGCCCGCGCCGCCTCTCACGCGGCGGCGCACGCGATCATTTGCTGGGATTTGAGGCTGTCTCCGGCCGGGGCGAGCGCTTTATCGCGGGCGGCAATGTCGTGAAAAATGTGACCGGCTTCGATCTGTCGAAGCTGGTCTGCGGGTCCTGGGGCCGCTTGGCTGCTTTGACGCAAGTCACGCTGAAGGTCCTCCCCGCGCCACGCGCCGTCGAGAGCTTCGTCCTCAATGGTCTGAAGCCGGAAATAGCGCAGGCCGCGTTGAACGCCGCGATGCGGAGCCAGGCCGAAATTGCAGCTGCGGCACATTCACCCAAGACACCATCGCGCACCGTGTTCCGCCTGGAGGGCGTCGATCCGTCCATCCGTGCGCGCGCTTCTTTGCTGAGTTCGTTGCAGGCTTCATTCGGAAAGCTTCTTCCAATGGACGCCGCCGAGGCCGATAGTTTCTGGTCCAGCGTGCGTGCGGTCTCGTCCTTGTCGAGCGCACACATCCTATGGCGCGTGCATGTGCCGCCTTCGCGCGGCGCCGCATTGGCGTACGCGCTTTGCGGCGGCGGCACGAACTGGCTGATGGATTGGGCCGGTGGGCTGATCTGGGTTGCCGACATTGATGATGCGGCGCGCGTCAGGGACGCAGCAACGCTTTTGGGCGGCCACGCCGTGCTGATCCGGGCGCCCGCCGCTATGCGCGAGACTATTCCAGCGCTGCATCCTGCAAGCCCCGGCGTGGCGCGCATTGAGCGCGCGGTGCGCGCGGCGTTCGATCCTGCGGGTGTGTTTCAGACCGGCCGATTTTTGGATATGCCCCGTGCAGACTAATTTCAACTCAACGCAGCTCGCCGATCCGGCGATGGCGTCCTCCGAGGGCGTGATCCGAAAATGCGTGCATTGCGGCTTTTGCACCGCGACCTGCCCAACCTATGCTCTGCTGAGCGATGAATTGGATTCGCCGCGCGGGCGCATCTATCTGATGAAGGACATGCTCGAAAATGAGCGTGCGCCGACGCCGGACGTGGTCAAACATATCGACCGCTGTCTATCCTGCAATGCGTGCATGACGACGTGTCCTTCGGGCGTGCATTACGGGCATCTGGTGGATCACGCGCGTGCTTACATTCATGAGCATTATCGCCGGCCCTGGCATGAGGGTTTGATGCGCAGCATGCTGGCGTTCGTGATGCCAGACCCGGGCCGGTTTCGTATGGCGCTCCAACTGGGCGCCCTGGCCCGTCCCTTTGCGTCATTGTTCGACAAAGCGCGCTGGTCGCGGCCCATCGGCGCGATGCTGCGCCTGGTCCCAAATAAGCTGGCGCCGAAGTCAGACGCTCAACCCAAGTCAATCGCAAAAACCAAGCGAGGCCGCGTGGCGCTGCTGCAAGGCTGCGTCGAACCTGTGCTGCGGCCCGAGATTCGCGCCGCGACTTTGCGTCTCCTGGAGCGTGCGGGCTTTGAGGTTGTGTTCGCGTCTGGCGAAACTTGCTGCGGCTCGCTCAAGCATCACATGGGACTCGAAGAGGACAGCAAGGTCTCGATCCGCGCGAATGTCGATTCTTGGATCCGTGAAGTCGAAGGCGGCGGCCTGGACGCCATTATCAGCACCGCCTCCGGCTGCGGCGCGACGATCAAGGATTATGGTTTCATCCTGCGCAACGATCCGGCCTATGCCGACAAGGCGCAGCGTGTATCCGCGCTGGCGAAGGACATCACCGAATTTCTCGCCGAATCCGGGCTGCCAGAGATCAAGCCCCGCAATCTGAAGGTCGGGTATCATGCCGCTTGTTCTTTGCAGCATGGGCAGAAGATCATTAAAGCGCCGATCGACTTGCTCCGCGCCGCGGGATACCAAGTCGCCATCCCAGCGGAATCACATTTGTGCTGCGGCTCCGCGGGCATCTACAACATCGTGCAGAGCGAAATCGCCACGCAGCTGCGCGACCGCAAGGTGCAAAATCTCGAGCGCCTGCAGCCTGACGTCATCGCCGCCGGCAATATCGGCTGTACGGTGCAAATTGGCTCGGGCACGCAAACGCCCGTGGTGCACATCGTCGAATTGCTCGATTGGGCAAGCGGCGGCCCCACGCCCGCCGCGCTTGCGAACAAATTTCAATAGGAGGTCATCATGAGCACCATCACCATAGAACAGGCGCGCGCCATCATCGCGGCGGGTTTCGCTAAAGGCGCCGAGATGAAGTTCAAGCCCTTAAGCATTGTCGTTCTCGATGCGGGCGGCCATCCCATCGCCTTCGAGCGGCAGAACGGCGCATCGAGCGGCCGCTTCGCCGTGACGATGGGCAAAGCCAACGGCGCGCTGCAGCTGGGCGTCTCATCGCGCAAGATCGGCGAGATGGCGGCGGAGCGCCCGATTTTCATCGCGTCGCTTGGGCCGATCTTTCCGTATGGCGCCATTGCGGCGGCGGGCGGCGTCATCGTGCTTGGCGCCGATGGCGCCGTGGCCGGGGCGGTGGGTATTTCCGGCGACACCTCCGACAATGATGAAATTTGCGCGCTGGCCGGCATTGCCGCAGCGGACCTGACGGCTCAGGGCTAAGCGCGCTTCTATCAAGGACTATCAGATGACAATGATTGATCGCGCCGGACTGAAGGTCGCGCAATGCCTTGTGGACTTTCTGGAGACTCAGGCGCTTCCAGGAACCGGAATCAACGCCGATGTTTTTTGGAAGGGCGCAGCCGGCATTTTTACGCACTTTGCGCCACGCAATCGCGATTTGCTGAAAAAGCGCGACGACCTTCAAGCCGCGATTGACGACTGGCACCGCGCGCATCCCGGCCGCAGCGTGGATACCGGCGAATATACGCACTTTCTGAAAGACATCGGTTATCTTGAGCCCGAACCAGCACCTTTCAGCGTCGACCCCACGAATGTCGATCTGGAACTCGCGAACACCGCCGGCGCACAACTTGTGGTGCCTGTGCTAAATGCTCGCTTCTTGCTGAACGCCGCGAATGCGCGCTGGGGCAGTCTCTATGACGGCCTTTACGGTACGGACGCCATTCCCGGCGTAGCTGCGAGCAAGGGCTACGACGCCGCGCGCGGGGCGCAAGTCGTCGCCTGGGCGAAGGCGTTTCTGGACGAAGCGGCGCCGCTGAAATCGGGTAATTGGATGGACTGGCGCGGCGGCGCGCTGGAACTCGCAGATCCTTCGCAATTGGCGGGACGCGCGGGAGACAATATTCTGCTCCGTCACAACGGTCTGCATATCGAGATCGTGATCGATTCCAAGCATCCGGTGGGCGCAACTGATCCCGCGCACATCGCTGATGTAATCCTAGAATCTGCTCTCTCCACGATTTGCGATTTTGAAGATTCCATCGCCGCCGTCGATGCAGAAGACAAAGTCGCCGCCTATGCAAACTGGCTCGGCCTGATGCGCGGCAATCTGGAAGACACGTTTGAGAAAAACGGCGCTATGATGACGCGCCGTTTGAACCCGGATCGAATTTACACCGCCCCGGACGGCGCACCGCTCATGCTGCATGGGCGCAGCCTTTTGTTGGTGCGCAATGTCGGCCACCTGATGACGAACCCAGCAATCCAATTGCCGGACGGATCGGAAGCGCCGGAAGGCATCCTTGACGGCATCGTCACCAGTTTGGTCGCGCTGCACGATTTGAAGAGCGCGAGCCCGCTCAAGAACAGCCGCGCTGGCTCGGTCTATATCGTGAAGCCCAAAATGCATGGACCGGAGGAATGCGCCTTCACCAATGACCTCTTCGACGCCATTGAAGATATGCTGGGCCTCGCGCGGCACACGCTCAAAGTCGGCGTGATGGATGAAGAGCGCCGCACCAGCGCTAATCTCGCGGCCTGTATCCACGCCGTGCGTCACCGCATCATGTTCATCAATACCGGCTTCCTGGATCGCACGGGCGATGAGATGCACACCTCGATGAATGCCGGCGTCATGATGCGCAAAGGCGATATGAAATCCAGCGACTGGATCAAATCATACGAAGATCGTAACGTGCAGATCGGTTTGGCGTGCGGGCTGTCGGGTAAAGCGCAAATCGGCAAGGGCATGTGGGCGATGCCTGACCGAATGGCCGACATGCTGGCGCAGAAAATCGGCCATCCGATGACGGGCGCCAACACCGCGTGGGTTCCGTCGCCGACTGCGGCGACTTTGCACGCCACGCACTACCACAAGGTCAATGTGTTTACGCGCCAGGCGCAACGCAAAGCCGAGCCGATCGCGAGCCTCGAGGCGTTGCTCACAATTCCACTAGCGGGTGACTGCAATTGGTCTGCGGAAGATGTGCGCGCGGAATTGGACAACAACGCACAGGGCATTCTGGGCTATGTCGTGCGCTGGGTGGATCAGGGCGTCGGCTGTTCGAAGGTGCCGGACATCAACGATATTGGCCTCATGGAAGACCGCGCGACATTGCGGATCTCCTCACAACATATTGCGAATTGGCTGTTGCACGGCGTGGTGACGCCTGCCGATGTCGACGCGGCGTTGCTGCGTATGGCGGCTAAGGTCGACGCACAGAATGCGGGCGATGCGGCGTATCAGCCGATGGCAAACAATCCGGACGCAAGCCTTGCGTATCAAGCGGCGCGCGACTTGATCTTCAAGGGCGTCGCGCAGCCGAGTGGCTATACCGAACCCTTGCTTCATGCGTATCGCTTGAAGCTGAAGCAACGCGGCTAGAGCGTGAGTCCCGTCACGGAACCATGTGCTGGCCGCCATTCACGTGAATGAGCGCGCCTGTCATGGCGTTAGAGAGGTCCGACAACAAGAACAACACGGCCCCGGCGCATTCCTCATCGGTGGGGAGGCGGCCGAGCGGAATAGCTTTCGTGAGATCCGCCTCCAATTGCTCTGGTGAAACGCCGCGCGCTTCCGCCCGCCCGGCGAAACCTTTGCGCATGGGCTCGCCGTCCATCCACCCCATCAGCGCGCCATTGACGCGCACGCCGCTCGGGCCAACCTCGAACGCGATCTGACGCGTCGCCATATCGAGCGCGGCTTTTGGAATAGTGTAGCCGCCGGCGCCCGGCGTGCTCACGCGGGTGCTGATCGTTCCGACATTGACGATGGCGCCCCGCCGTTCGCGTAAGTGCGGCAGCGCGTATTGCGCCAACTGCAGCGCGCCAAAGCACGACACGTCCATCGCCGTGCGCCACGAATCCAGATCAGCGGTTTCGAATTCGCCGGTTTCGAATTTATAGGCGCTGTTTACCAGTCCGTTTACCCCGCCATAGGCATTCACAGCCGCGTCGATCAAATTACGGCAATCCTCCGCCTTGCTGACGTCCGTCTGCACAGCGATCGCCTCCCCCCCTGCAGCGCGCACTTCCGCGGCTACGGATTTGAGAAACTCCAACGAGCGTGCGCCGAGCGTCAGGCGCGCGCCTTCATCCGCGCAGCGCAGCGCCAGCTTGCGCCCGAGACCTGGGCCAACGCCACTGATGATGACGCTGCGTCCTTGCAAAAGGGGGCCGCTCGGCATGACAGATCCTTTTTGCTCGTAGGAAATTTATTGAAGCGACAGCCCAGGCCGCAGCACATGACCCGGCAACGCCCCGTCGCCAACAAGCGCGCCATCCATCACAATCGGCACGCCATTGACGATGGTGGCTTTCACGCCCTTGGGTCGGCTGGTCCAGCGCACATCGCCGCCCGGCAGATCATTGATCTTGTATTTTCGATCCGGCCCGATTGTCTTTGGATCGAAGATCATGATGTCGGCTGCGCAGCCTTCGGCAATCAGGCCGCGATCGTTAAAGCCCAACATCTTCGCCGGCATCATGGTGAGTTCGCGCACCGCGTCTTCCAGACTCCACTTGCCCCATTCGCGCACCCATTTTGCGAAAAAATAAGAAGTGAATTCGGCGTTGTCGTCGCGGCCCAAATGCGCGCCACCATCGGAGGTGCCGATAATCATCTGCGGGTGTTTTGAGGCGAGATAGGTGCCTTCGCGCCATTCGTCCGTTTCGGTGTTTTGCAGAAATTCCGTCTCCAGGCTTTCGGAGAGCGCAATCTCCACCATCACATCCATCGGCGCCATCCCGCGCTCGGCGGCGATGTCGCTAAGGCGGAGGCCCTGCAGCGCGATGTTTTCCTTTAGCTTGGTCTTGTTCACCAGCACCATGGAGAAATTCGGCGGCGGCGTGTTCGAGCCCTTGTCGGGGTCCTTGTTCGGCTTCTCCACCGCGTGCCGGATTTCATCGCGATAGGCTGGATCGCGCAGCATCGCGATGCGCTCAGAGATATCCTTCGTCTTGAACAGGCGATGGAAGGCGGGCACGCCCTCATACATGCTGGTGGCGCCGGACAGCGAGAACGGCCTGTTGAACGGCCGCGAGATCAAAAGCGAATAGACTGCGGCGCCCTGCGCCCGGCATTTCTCAAGATATTCTTCGGACTTCGGCCAGGTCGCCGTCGGCGCTTCGATTTTGCTGCGCGCGCCCAAGCCCTGCATGATCACGGGGCGGCGGCTTTTCAGCGCCATGTCGATCATCAGGTCGCCGTCCTCCGGCGTCAGGCCGCCGATGGCGCTGAACGGAAGATAGCCAATCACGCCGCGATTAAAGCGGCCAACTTCTTCCGACAGCGCAACCAATTCCTTGTGCGAAGAAAAGCGGCTGGGCACCGGGCGGTCTTCCATATCGAGATCTGTCGGCGAATGCGAGGAAGAGAGCCCCGCGGCGCCCACCGCCATCGCTTCGGCCACCAGCGCGCGCATGGCGGTGATTTCATCGTCCGTGGCTTCGCGTTCGCTGCCCGCTTCGCCCATGACCCAGCGACGAATATTCGAATGCCCAATATGAAACGCAGCGTTGACGCCGAGCTTGCCTTCGCGCGCCGCGATATATTGCGGGAAGCTTTCGAATTCCCAGTCGAGCGCCGCAATCGTATTGGCGCCGATCTCCTCCACGCGGGTGAAGATAGACCCCATGAAGGCGCGATCGCTCGCGCGGCAGGGGGCCATGGCGAAACCGCAATTGCCTGTGACGACGCTGGTGACGCCATGAAAACAAGACGACGTGGCGTAAGGATCGAATGTGAGCTGCGGATCGTAATGCGTGTGCATGTCGATGATGCCCGGCGCCACCACCAAGCCTTCGGCGTTGATGACGCGCTTTGCTTCAGCCTTGCCGAAGCGTCCGATACCGGCGATGCGGCCATCCTTCACGGCGACATCCGCCTGACGGCGCGACACACCCGTACCGTCGATCAGCAGGCCGTTCTGGATCACAAGATCGTACATTGCCGTCTCCTGAATCTGCCGGACTATCGCTTTTCTTGCGCAACAGGCTCGAAGCGCCAGCCGCGTTCATCGTTCAGCGCATGGCCCGCTGTCGGCGGCGCGAAATGCGTGCCGATGATCAGGCTCTTCTTCGATCCATACGTGTCGCGCACGTGATGGCGCATGGCGAGAGCCGCCGCCGCATCGCTGTCTGCATCCGACGCCCATTCAATCTCGGCCCACTGGATTGGATGAAAAATGATGTCGCCCGTGATGAACGCTTTTTGGCCCAGCGATATAATCTCCACGCCGACATGGCCCGGCGTGTGACCCGGCGTCGGGACAAGATGCACATCCGGCGTCAGCACGTGATTCATCTCGACAAGATCGGCGAGGCCCGCATCGACGATCGGCGTCACGCATTCGTTCAGGGTTGATGCGTAGCCGAGTTCCTTGGCGTTGTGCCAATGCTCCCATTCCTGATGGGAAAAGAGATAGCGCGCCTTTGGGAACGTCGGAACCCAGCGATCGCCCTCTTTGCGCGTGTTCCAGCCGACATGGTCAAAGTGCAGATGCGTGCACAGCACGATGTCGATGTCTTCTGGCGTGCAGCCCGCAGCCGCCAGACTGTCGATGAAATTGTTCGTCACCGGTGCGCCCGGCATCACATGAGGTCCAAGGCAGGTATCGACGAGGATATTGAGCCCATGGCTGCGAACTAGCAGACCATGAACCGAGATCAGAAAACGCCCGTCCGCATCAATGAAGTGCGGCGCCAGCCAATCTATGTGTTTTGCGACCACTTCCGGCGTGGCTTGCTTCATTAGCATTTCCGGCGGAAACGGATCACAGCTTTCCGCGATGCGGATGACCTCAACGTTCCCGATAGTCCAACGCAATGGCTCAGCCATCTTCCTCCCTTTCCTGCCCGTGCGCTGTTTGCGCCTCTATGGTTTCAAGCGTCGCACATTTCTCACCAATGTACGCGTAATTGGTATCCGACGCGGCGCTTGCGAATGGCCTCTTCCCGCTCTGTGGCGCTGTAAGCCGGTGTATCAGCGGGTAGATGCTTGCGCACATCCGCCACTTTGACCTTCGTCACGACCGGATCAGGCGCATCGCTTGGCAGCTTCCAGCGCAGCTGGATAATGCCCCATTTGTTGTGCGCCTTGTCGAGCCAATTCTGCACGCCAGGATCGTGGCGTGAAATCACCGCGCGTAACTTGCCGTCGGAATCGAGGCGCGCTTGCGCCTCATTGAGACTGGATTGGTGGTTTGCCCAATCCACCGTCGCGAAGCGGTCATCCGCCACCAGCATCGACCAATAGAGACACGTCTTCGGTAGATCGGTCTCGATGATCAGGGCCTCATCGTCCTCGATTTCATAGGCCCCGTCATAATAAACCTGATTCGGCATCCCGCCGATGCTTTCGATCTTCTTCGAACGGGTCAGCACGTTGATACCGTGGTGGTCGCGATACCAGCGCGCCAGATCGATGTCAAAGCGCACCATTCCCTCCGCCCAGGGTCCAAGATTGCCAATACGGCGATCGGTTTCGGTTGTTGGGGTGTCCGGGGCGTCATCCAATCGCTCGATAGCAAGGCGCGCGTCCACGTCATTGATCCAGTCCACGGAGCATTGCCGCATGAGGAGACGCTTTGTACGCGGCATCAATAGCCACCAATCACCCTCATAGCGCCAGGGGCGCTCCGGACTGAGCATGACGCTGAACGCGCCATCGGCGCCAATATTCAGCGAGTCTAAATCGTGCAGCGTCGGCGGCACGGACGTGCTTCCCTCATGCCCGAGCAATTCATAGCTTTGCTGCGCGATCTCGGCGAAGCGATTACGACCGCGCCAACCGGAAATGCGATATGTGCCTTTCGGATCAATGTCCGTGGTACGATATGTGTAGTCTGGGCACGGCCCCGCCATGTTCATCGAGATGTTCCAGGACGGCGTCCAGGTCGGCCGGCGTGGATCGAGCGCAAGATGCGAAATGTATCCGCTGGCGACGCCCGAGAGCGCGAGCAAAAACAATTCGCGCCGTTCATCCGCCGACGGCGCCTCGCGGCCCCAGCGATTGATGAGTTGACGCCCGATCGGCGCAATATTGGCGAGCATCGCATCCCATTCTGGCATGTTCAGCGGGCCGGATGCGATCTCCGGCGCTTGCTTTTTTTCGTTGCTCACTGGCCAGTCCCTTTGTTCGCGCTTAGCCGCACGCGACATTGAAGCGGTGGATATAGAATTCGTAGTCGCGCCGGATCGCCTTCACATCGAGGCCGTATTCCTGCGCGCTGTAGCGATGCGCGCCGTGTGCGCCTTCACGGTTTTTCGCGTGCCAAGCTTTGAAGGCTGCACGCATGTCCGCATTCAGCTCAATATCCATGAACCCGTACACGCGCTCGAGCACGCCCATATAATCGCTGACGAAGTCGGTGTGGTGGACGTCCAAGAACCGCTCCGGCCCCAATTTGTCCCGCGCTGCGACCGCCTGTTTCATGCCGGTCAGCAGGTGATTGTGAATCTCCGCGCCGATCTTCTCGCGGCCTATGCGTTCGGCGACGTCCGCCGGAAACAACGACCGGACGAAGCTGGCATAGGACGGGATCGCCTTGGCCGGATCGCGGTGCGTGAAGACGAAGCGCATATCAGGATAGCCCTCGACGACGTGGTCGAGGTGGAATTTGTGATGCGGCGCCTTGAACAGCCAGCGATTGGGCGGGCGCGACGATTGCAGCAGGCGGCAGATGCGCGCGTGATAGCGGAAGGTTTCGCGCAGATCGCCGCGCCGCCACCAAGCATGATACGACCAGACCGGCATCGTCATTTGCTGCGCGTGGAATTGCAGGCCGAGCACTTCGGTGTCTTCGGCGCTGACGTCCGGATCCCAGAGGTGCATCACAGCCTGCTCGGGGTCATTGCGTAGGACCTCTTCGATCCAAGCGATGTGGGCGATGCGGCGCGGATCGTCCATTTCCGTGGCCAGCACCGGCGGCGGCGTGGGATGCCCCTGCTCCCATTGCCGCAGCGAGCGCAGGCGCGGGTCGAGCGAGAGCATATTCCCCAGCGCCGTGGTGCCCGTACGCGGTAGGCCACAGATGGAGATGGGGCGATCGATGATTGCGTTTTCAGCATCGGGATTCTGACGGAACCATTCTTCCACCCGCAGGCGGTTTTCCAGACGGCGCAATATCAGCGCTTGCGCCTTCGCGCCGTCGGCGGGCGCGAATTGCACATCTTCGATCAGACTGCGGCGCAGCACCTCCAGACCTTCGACGAAGTCGTCCCCGCCGAAATCCAAAAGCCCTGTGCGTGTTTTGGCTTCGGCCATCAATTCGGCGACGCTCGGATAATTCGTGCTCACAGTCCAAGCTCCGCGAAGATCGCGTCCATCTTATCGACAGCACGGCGCAGCGCAGGCTCAGAACCTTCGGCAGTAATCGCGGGGCCGATGATCTCGAGTTCGAACATACCGGCATAGCCAGCATCCAGAATTTCGCCGATCAGCCATTGAAGCGGCATGTCGCCGTCGCCGGGCACGCGCCTGTTCATGCGTGCGTCTTCGCCCACTTTGAAGTCGCTGACCTGCACCATCGCGATCAGCGCGACGCCTTGGCGAAAAAGACGCGGCAGATCGCGCTCGTACCAGCAATTCTGCAGTTCGAGCGTCACGCCGACATCGGTCTCAGCCGCCAGCCAAAGTGTGTCATTCAACGTATGAGTGAAGCCGAGCGATCGATTGGCGATCGAATTGTTCTCGACGGCCAAACGCACGCCGTTGGCATTCGCATAATCCCGCGCCTTTGGCAGCGCGGCGACCAAGAGAGCAAACGCCTCGTCGGTCGACATACCCGGCGGCGTCGTGCCCGACGTGATGTACGCCATTGGCGCGCCAAGTCGCACGGCGGCGTCGATTGCAGGCTTGATGACGGAAAAGGCAATCTCCGGCTCGATCATACGTGACGTCGCGCTGGACGCGGCGACGCTGGACACAGCGAGTCCAGACCCCGCAATGGCGATAAGGCCAGCCTCCAGATCTTTTTCGACCTTCAACATTGGAAAGCCGAAATGATGCGCACCCAAAGTCTTCAACATGCTGAGGTCTTCCGCCAATGATTGGCTGAACGACGAGATGGTGTTGATGGACAGGCGGGGATGCAAAGCGTAGCTCCGGGTAAGTTAACCTGGGCGCCGGTTGCAACTGCCGCGGCGCGCGGTTTGAGTAACAATGAGAGGAAGTGTTGAAAATGTCCCGGCAACGGGCGGCATTTCCAGCAGCATGGAAAATCACCCGCCCCTTGAAACGACCTCAAGGCTTGGCTTTCTCGGAATTCGCAATCAGAGTCATCAGGGCATTCGGAAAGGCGGGACTTCGATGCGGCTGGGAACTATTAGTTGTCGGCAACAATCAATATGCTAAGAAATAGACCATTCCAACATTTGTCCTCGCCGAACTGCAAAGGGCGCTCTGCATGAATCCGCCGCCCCGACCGACGCCCCGCGGTTTGCTGCAAGGCAAGACTGTCGTTGTTACTGCCGCGGCGGGCACAGGCATCGGCTATTCAACGGCGGAAACCTGCGCGGATGAGGGTGCTATTGTATTGCTCTCCGACAAGCACGAAGAGCGCCTGCAATCCTATGCCGACCGTCTGCAGGATCGTATCGGCCGGACGGTGCATCGCAAGCGGTGCGACGTGTCCAATGAAGCGGATGTGCGCGCGCTACTCGCCTTTGCGCAGGCCGAACTCGGCCGCATCGACGTTTGGGTGAATAATGCCGGCCTGGGCGGCAGCACAAAGCTCACAGAAACGAGCGACGAGCAATGGTCCCGCATTCTGGATGTGAACCTCACCGGAACGTTCCGCTGCATGCGCGCTGTACTTCCTGTGATGGAGGCGCAGGGCGCGGGCTCGATCATAAACCTGTCCAGTATCGTCGCTTGGCGCGCTGAAGCGACGCAGAGCGCTTATGCCGCCACGAAGGCCGGCATCCTCGCCATGACGCGCTGCGCCGCCATGGAGGTCGCGGCGAGGAATGTCCGTATCAACGCCGTCGTGCCGAGCTTGGCTCTGCACGCCAATCTGGTGAAAGTGGCCGATCCGGATTTTCTAAACGAGCTCATCCAGCGCAACGAGGCGTTCGGTCGCGCCGCCGAAACATGGGAGATCGGCAACGCCATCGCCTTTCTCGCCTCGGACTATTCTAGTTACATGACCGGCGAAGCGCTTTCGGTAAGCTGTCGCCGCGCGTAAATCACGGAGGAAATGAAATGACCATTCGCGTGGACGTCAGTGACGGGATCGCCATCATCACCATGAATCACCCGCCGGTGAACGCCATCACCGTGGCCGATACCTGGGAGATTGGACGCCAGTTCAAAGAACTCGGCGCGCGCGACGATGTCAACGTCATCATCCTCACCGCCGAAGGCAAGGGCTTCAACGCCGGCATCGACATCAAGGAAATGCAAGGCGTGAAGGGCGACCGCACGAAGGAAATGGATTTCGTCATCGGCTCCGGCGAAGCCTGTTACGACACGTTCAACACCATCTACGAATGCCCAAAGGCCGTCATCGCCGCCGTCAATGATTTCTGCATGGGTCTCGGCGTCGGGCTGGTCGCCAGCTGCGACATCATCATCGCCTCTACCAAAGCGAAATTCGGCCTGCCGGAAGTGGACAATGGCGCGCTCGGCTGCGCCTCGCATCTTGCAAAGCTGGTGGCGCCGATGAAGCTGCGCGAAATGTCGCTGACCTGCCGCCCGGCCACCGCCGCCGAATTGCACGCCTGGGGGTCTGTCGCTTATCTCACAGAGCCAGAAGATCTCATGATGAAAGCGATGGAAGTGGCTAAAAACATCAACAAGAAACAACAGCATGTCGTGCGCTTCGCCAAGGCCGCGCTGAACCATCTCGATGTGTTCGAGATGCACACGAATTATCGCATGGAACAGGGCTACACCTATCAGCTCAACATCCTGGGCGAAGGCTCTAAAGCGCGAAACGCCTTCGTTGCTGGCACCCGGATCATCACACGATGAGCGGGGACGGCCTCTCTCTTGCAGGCAAGGTCGCGCTGATCACAGGGGCGGCGCGCGGCATTGGGGCAGCTGCGGCCCGCTTGGCGGTCGGACGCGGCGCCAAAGTCGTGATTGCGGACAGGCGGGCGGATGAAGGCGAGGTATTGGCTGCGGAGTTGAATGCCCTGTCGTGCGGCGCCGCGAAGTATGTCGAGTTGGACATTGGCGATGAAGCGGCTTGGCAAGCCGGCGTCGCCGCGTGTGAAGCGGAATTCGGTAAGCTCGACATTCTAGTCAATAATGCCGGCGTCATCCGGGTACAGCCAATCAAAGAGATGAGCGGCGAGACCTTTCAAAAGGTGATGAACGTCAATCTGCTCGGCACGTTTCTGGGCGTGAAATATGGCTCTGAGGCCATCGCCCGCGCAGGCGGCGGCGCCATCGTCAATCTCTCCTCGGTGCAGGGCCTGGAGGGTCGCGAAGGTTTCGCTGCCTATTCCGCGTCGAAGTTTGGCGTGCGCGGCCTCACAAAGACCGCCGCGATCGAGCTTGGGCCATTGGGCATACGCGTGAACACTGTGATCCCCGGTCCCACCAAAACCAAAATGACGGAGCGCCCGGGATGGTCAGACGAAGATTACGACCGCGCTTATAAGGGCTATCCGCTGGGCCGCATGGCGGAAGCGAGAGAGGTTGCGGAAGTCATTCTGTTTCTCGCCTCCGACGCCGGTTCGTTCTGTACCGGCGGCGATTTTAAGGTGGATGGCGGGGTCACCGTCGGCAAGCCACGCGGCGTATAGGAGAACCGGTTTGAAAGCGCATATCGTTCACGCGCACCCCGAGCCGCAGAGCTTCACCGCCGCGATGCGCGACGCCGCGGCGGCGGCGCTGAAGGCCATGGGCTATCAGGTCACAATCTCCGACCTTTACGCCATGAACTTTGATCCTTTGATCTCGCGCGACGACTTCACACACGAAGTGGGCGATCCAATCGCCTTCACCAAAGAACAACGCGCGGGCTGGAGCGGACGCACGCTTGACCCGGCGATCCTCGCCGAGGCTGACAAAACGCTCGCCGCCGATCTGCTCGTTCTTACGTTTCCCGTCTATTGGTTCAGCGTTCCTGCGATGCTGAAGGGCTGGATGGATCGCGTCTTATTGTCCGGACCGTTCTATTCCGGCCGTGATATGTACGATCGCGGCGGCATGAAGGGAAAGAAAGCGCTTGCGCTCGCATCGCTTGGCGGACGAGCGCATATGTTCGGACCCGACACTCTGCACGGTCCGCTTGGCGACGGCATGTTGCGGCATGTGTTGCAAGGGACGCTCGGCGTGTGCGGCTATGACGTGCTGGAGCCGTTCTTTGCGTATCACGCGCCCTACGTAAAACCCGAGGCGCGCACAGAAATGCTGGAGCAATTGAAGGCGCATGTCGGCGCGGTGGAGACCCTGCCGACGCTGCCGATGCCAAGCCTTTCCGATTTCGACGAAAAGCTCCGCCTCTTAAAGCTATCGACGAAGCTAAATTGATCGGCGCTTCACTCCGCGGTCGTTTCCAGATCCCGGCAATACGCGATCACACGCTTTAACACCGCGACGGCGGCGGCCATTTCCTTATTGCTGGAGCCGCCAGTTGCGCGTTGCAAAAGATCTGCGATCTGCGGCGCTATACGATCGCGAATTGTACGCCCCTTGTCGGTGAGGCTGATATCGGTGCTGCGGCGATCGCTTTTGGATGTCTTCCGCCGCACCAATTGCTTGCTGCGCAGGCTTTCCACGATGCGGCTGGTGGACGGTGGATCTTTATATGTCAACTCGGAGAGTTCGATCTGAGTCAGTTCGCTAAATTGGGCGAGACGGTTAAGCACGGCGAATTCGCGCGGCGTCAAGGACACATCATCAGCCTGGAAGATCGCTTCTAGTTGCTTCACCAGAACATCCGCCGCCTGACTGATGAGAAAACCGACCACATTGTCGTAATCGTCGAAATCGAAAAAACTTAGACCGTCCTCTGCGTCCAGTTTCTTCGATTTTACAGCCTGTGACATATGTTCGCCAGCCCAATACATATTCAAGAGGCTGAATAGCGCAAGCCAAGCGGCGTGCACCTATCCAGCGCTTTTTACAATTATCGCCTATAACATCGTTCTTGCTGGACGCTCCAGCCCCAGCCCCAAGCCCTTTAAGGATGCAATCGAGGCGCGTCCTGCTTTCTGCAGCTTAAAGCGCTCTAGGCCTTAAGCGAGAAATCCAGCATCCACCGTCATAATGCTCCCAGTCATGTAAGATGCGGCGTCACTGGCCAGAAAACGCGCCGCACGGGCGATTTCGCGAGGATCTGCCAAACGTTTCAGCAAATTCTGTGACGCCATTTCGGCAATGAACGCTTCGCGCTTTTCTAGATCTTTGGGAAGGATCGCGTCGGTCGCAACAGATCCTGGCGTCAACGCATTCACGCGAATGCCGTCCTTGGCCCATTCCTTGGCCATTGCGATGGTGAAATTAATCAGCGCCGCTTTTGACGCGCAATAAGCGCCGATGCCCGGCATAGGGCGATGGCCCCCAGCCGCTGTGATTGTAACGATCGCGCCGCGCCCCGACGCCTTCAAAAGTGGATGCAAGCCGTTGCACAAAAAGAAGGGCGCCTTGACGTTCACGCTGAGCAATTCGTCAAGTTCGCTATGGCTCACACGTGTTAGGAAATGCGGCTTTAGGATCGCCGCGTTGTTCACAAGCACATCCAATGCGCCAACCGCCTCCAAGACGGCTCTCGCCAAAGCCTCCGGTGCGCCTTCCACCCCTGACTCATAAGCAAAGCCGATAGCATCGCCCCCCAAGCGCGCGGCCGCCGCCTCGGCGTCTGCGCGCTTTCGCCCAGTCAACAAAACGCGCGCGCCCGCGGCAACGAATTCTTCGGCGATCGCCGCGCCAATGCCGCGCGTGCCGCCTGTAACCAGCACGACCTTACCGTCCAATCGAAAGGGTGCATCCGCAGTGTTCATCATCAAAGTCCTTATCCGGCGAAAGGCTCGTTTAGGATCATCCGCACCGCGCGATAAGTTTGCGTCACCTCGCCTGTCTGATTCATCACGCTGTTTGAGGTCGTGACCACGCCGCGATCGCCTTTACTTGTGGCGCGCGCAGCCAGGACGTCCACTTCGACATGAATGGTGTCGCCGATAAAAACAGGCTTGAGCAGCTTCTGCTCAAGCTCCAACAGCGCCACGCCAGCACCAGCCAAGGTCGCCTGCACCAGCAAACCTTCCGACATACAATAGCAAAGCGCGCCAGGGACAAGCCGCCCAGGCAAGGCCGGATGCGCGTCTTGATATTGGCGGTTTGTGAAGGCGGGTTCGGAGAGGTTCGTGACATTCACGAAGCCGATTACGTCAGTTTCGGTAATGGTGCGGCCGACGGTGCGAAAGCGCATCCCCACTTCATAAGCGGTGAACGGCCACCCCAATCCCACAATGCGCATTGCTGCTCTCCGAAAAGGTCAACACCTGATATCGGAGATTACTTGTCATTAGCAACTAAAAGAGGCGGATGGCCTTAGCGGCGCGCTACTTACCCATCCAGAACGCTTTGGACGTGGCGGAATCGGGCGCTTCGATCACGTTGGTGAGCTTTCCATCGCGAATGGTAAATTGAAAGAATATCTGGTTCTTATAAATGCGGCCGTCTTTGAGCCTACCTTGCACCGTCGTGAAGACCGCGACGCGATCGCCTTCCGCCGTCACTGAATGATGATCGAAGTGCAGCCCGCCATCAAAAACGCTTAGCCCTTCAAGCAATTTCTTGATCTCATCTCCCTTAATCGTGCCGGCCATCTCCCAAAAGCCCGCCACGGTCCAGGTCATGTCCGGCGCGAAAAGATCGAGCGCACTCAACAAATTGCCGGTGCGCTGGCCGTCGAAATATCTTTCGACCAGGGCTTTATTGGCGTCCAGGCTGCCGCTCATTTTTCGCTCCCGATTTCCTTATCGATTAATCCTACTTCGTGACCATTCAGGCCTATTCTGGATTTTCCGCCTTTTGCGCGACAAGCATCGCTTCTGTGATTTGTCTTGAAACATCGCCTACAGTCGCCGGGGAATGCGACAGGAACAAGGTGTTTGTTTTGTCGCCCTCGCCGATGGATTTTAGCGTGTCGAAATATTGCGTCACAAGCACAAGCTGCATGACCTCGGCGGCGGACGTCGTGCCCACGACTTTTTGAAATTGCTCGATCGAATTCTGCAAACCTTCGATGATGGCTCTACGCTGGTTGGCGATGCCGTGGCCTTGCAGGGCTTTGCTTTCGGCTTCAGCCTCCGCTCTTTTAACGACAAGAATTTTTTCGGCTTCGCCGCGCGCTGTAGCGGCGACTTGCTCTCGTTGGGCCGCGTTGATGTCGTTCATCGCAGATTTGACTTTTGCGTCGGGTACGATGTCAGTGACGAGCACGTTCACGATCTCGTAGCCAAAACCGGACATATCGACGTCCAGTTCTTTCTTCACCGTGAGGGCGATGCTCGACTGACTCGCAAACACCTGGTCGAGCGTCATGCTCGGCACATGGCCGAGGATCACCTGCTCAACATAGGATTTGATCTGCTCCGCAGGGTTGGCGAGCTTATAAAATGCGTCAAACACGTTTTCCGGCTTGATTCTGTTTTGGACTGAAATCGGAATGGTCACGAAGACGTTGTCGCTGGTTTTGGTCTCCATCACCAGATGGATCTGCGTCACACGCATGGAAACGCGGCCCGCAACCCTTTCCACAAAAGGTATTTTGAAATTCAGGCCGGGCTGCGCGGTGCGGGCAAATCTGCCAAAGCGCTCAATCACCGCCACTTCCGCCGTGCGCACGGTGAAAAAGGAAAGCCACGCCGCGACGAGCGCCAGCACGAACATTAAGGGGAGTATAAAATCATCTTCCATATGTTCAGTGTAAGTGAGCCCTCTCCCGTTGCAACGGAAATCGCGCCCTCCCCAGGCGTGGCCTATCGTTCTGGTGCAGCGCGCTGATGGTCCTAGCGCCGCTTTCGGATAGACGGAATCGACGAAAATCTAGACGGCCCGCGATCGCGAATAGGTTCTTATCCCCGGGCGCAACGGCTTCGCTATGACCCTTCTTTTACCGCCGCATGTGCGAAGATGCGCGCCAGGGAGGTGGACACATGCGTTGGAAAAAACGTCCAGCTGATTCAAATTGGGGTGACTTTGGACCGGACGATCAGATCGGCCGCATGAATCTCCTCACGGCGGAGCGGCGTCTGGCGGGCGTGCGCGAAGTGAAAGAAGGGATCGCCTTCACCCTCAGCCTGCCGCTCGATCATGGCGGGCACGCCAATGAAATGCGTAAACCGCCGCGCTTGTTTGCCTGTGAGCTGGATGGTCACGCAGCCTTCAATTATGTCGCCGAAGCGGGTGGCCCTCACGCTTGCGACGTGATGTGTGACGACGCCGTGACGCTCTACACGCAATTTTCCTCGCAATGGGACTCACTGGCGCATTGGGGTCAGAAGTTCGACGCCGACGATGATGGCGCGGCGGAGATGGTCTATTATAATGGCTATCGCGCCGGTGAGCACCTTGTCGGGCCAGAGTGTGGCGGCGCGCCATGCGCCCGCGCGCTAGGCATCGAAACGCTCGCGACTGCAGGCGTGCAAGGCCGCGGCGTGATGGTCAATCTGAAGGCCATGTATGGCGCGGAGCGCCAGTGGATCGGCTATGACGAATTGATGCTAACGATCGACGCGCAGAAAGTTGAAGTGAAGACCGGCGATTTCCTGCTGCTCAATACCGGCTATGACGAGGCGATCCTCGAAAGCGGACCTCAGATCGATATGCACCGGCTGGAGCGCACCGGCGCTGTCTTGCGCGGCGCCGATGAGAAACTGCTCCGCTGGATCGACGACAGCGGCATTGTCGCGATCTGTTCGGACAATCTCGCGATCGAAGGCTTCGACTTCAATGCGATGCCGCCAGAAGGTCAATCGCTTCTGCCGCTGCATGAGCTGTGTTTATTCAAGCTCGGCATATATCTCGGTGAGCTTTGGCAAGTGCATGAATTGGCGGATTGGCTGCTCGCACATCAGCGCAGCGCCTTTTTGCTGACCGCACCGCCGCTGCGTCTGCCAGGCGCAGTGGGTTCTCCTGTCACGCCCATCGCCACCGTTTGAGGCCGCTATGTCAAAGCCAATTAAAGATCGCAACAAACGCTTTGAAGGCCGTCGCGCCTATATCACCGGCGCCGCCTCCGGTATTGGCCTTGCGACCGCACGGATCCTGGCGCGGGACGGCGCCAAGCTGGCGCTGATCGACAGGGACGAAAAAGGATTGCAAACAGCCGCGAAAGAAACTGGCGGCACGCCCTTCCTGGTCGATCTGACGGACGGCGCCGCCATCGACCGCTCTGTGGCGGCGGCGGCCGAGGCGCTGGGCGGTCTGGATTGTGTGCTCAATATCGCGGCCGTGTCGGATGGACGCAGCATCGCCGACCTGGAGCCCGATCAATGGGATCTGGTGATGGCGATCAATCTCACCGCGCCCTATCGCATCTGCCGCGCTGCGCTGCCGTTTTTATCGGCGCAGGAGGGCAGCTCGATTGTGAATATTGGCAGCGGCGAAGGCTTGCTGCCTTCCGCGGCCGGCACCGTCGTGTACTCGGCCTCCAAAGGCGGGCTGCTTGCCTTTACGCGCGCGCTGGCGGCGGGGCTGGCGCCGAAAATCCGCGTCAACGCCGTCTGTCCCGGGCTCACCGATACGCCGGGCATGGCGCCGTATCTGCACGGCAACGATCCGACGATGGCGCAGGCCTTCGCCGCCCGCTACGCGCTGAAACGCGCCGCTGACCCTGGCGAAATCGCCGAAGCCATCGCCTTCTTGGCCAGCGAGGAAGCCTCTTACATCACTGGCATCACGCTTGCGGCCGATGGCGGGCGGACATTTCACTGATGAGTACTTCGTTCGATCCCGCAGCACTCGCGCGCAAATATGCCGAAGAGCGGCGGAAGCGCGTGGAGAACGGCGACCGCAGCAGCCACGATGATCCCGTTGCGATTCTTCCAGACCTGGATAAGGACCCCTGGGCTGGCGCGCCGATCGACCGCGCGGCGACCATCGAAGAAGTGGATGCGTTGACAACGGGATGCGGCATGGCGGGGATTCTCGCCGCTACTTATCTGGTCAAGGCTGGCGTCTCCAACATCCGCATGATCGATTCCGCCGGCGATTTTGGCGGGACCTGGTATTGGAACCGATATCCGGGCGTGCGCTGCGACGTCGAAGCCTATCTCTACTTACCCTTGCTGGAAGAGGTTCGTACAATCCCGACCGAGCGTTACGCCGCGGGTCATGAAATCCTGGCGCATATGCAAGCGATCGCGCGCCATTTTGGGCTTTACGAAAAGGCGCTGCTGCAAACGAAGATCCTCTTTGCGACCTGGGACGCGCCGAGCGCGCGCTGGCATGTTCGCACCAATCGCGGCGACCTCATCAAAGCGCGGTTTTTGCTTGGGACCAGCGGCTTTTTGCATAAACCGAAATTGCCAAACATTCCCGGACTCGCCGATTTCAAAGGCCGGATGTTTCATCCAAGCCGCTGGGATTTCACCTTCACAGGCGGGACTTCAAAAGGCGACCTCACGGGGCTGAAGGGCAAACGCGTCGGGCTGATCGGCACCGGCGCGACCGGCATTCAAATTCTACCGCATCTGGCCGAGCATGCCGCTGCGGCCTACCTTTTTCAGCGCACGCCGGCGCCTGTCAGCGTGCGCAATAACAGACCCACCGATACAGATTGGTTCAACCATCTAAAACCCGGTTGGCAAACTGAGCGCCTGGACAATTTTGAAGCCGTGATTTCTGGTGCGCCCGTTGAGAAAGACCTGATCGACGATTGCTGGACGCATGCGGCGAAACAGCTTTCGGGTGTAGCCTCTTCCGTCAAACCTGAAGATGGCGCGTCTCTCGGAGAGGCCCTGCAGCTATACGATTACGCGCTTATGCAATCGCTGCGCGACCATATCGATAGAACCGTGCCGGAAGCGCAGACGGCGGAGCGCCTGAAGCCCTGGTACAATCTATTCTGTAAGCGCCCGCTTTATGCCGACGATTATCTCGAAGCCTTCAATCACCCGAACGTGCACCTGATCGACACGGAGGGCAGGGGCGTCGAGCGCGTCACGAAAAACGGCGTGATTGTGAACGGCGAGCATTACGCCCTAGATTGTTTGATCGTCGCCTCAGGGTTTCAGGTCGGCGCTTACGATGCCCTCACTAAAACCTTCCCAATCACTGGGCGCAACGGGCTCCCGCTCTCGGAATCCTGGTCCCACGACATTCACAGCCTGCATGGGCTGTGGGTGCACGGCTATCCAAATTTCCAAATTGTCGGCACCGTTATCCACGCTGCGCTGAGCCTCAATTATACTTGGTTCGCGAGTGAGCAAGCCAGACACGCCGCCACGATCATCGCAACGTGTGTGAATGAACATGTCGCTTCGATTGAAATCACCAAAGAGGCCGAAGATCGTTGGGGCGCGTTGATCGACCAAAAGCGCCAAGACCGCACAGCCTTCAATGCAGCATGTACGCCCAGCTTTTACAACAATGAAGGCGATGCGTCGAAGCCCGGTCTGCCCGACCGCTGCTATGGTGGTGGGCCATTTGAATATGCCGCCCTCACGCGGGCATGGCGCAGCGGCGGGTTTCGACAAGATTGCACCATCACACGGTTGAAGGACTAGGGCCCCAGCTCAGCCGCTATTGCGCAGTCCCGCCGCAATGCCGTTGATCGAGAGGTGAATGCCCTCGGCGACTTTCGCATCTTCATCGCCCGCGCGGCGGCGGCGTAAAAGCTCGATCTGGATGTGGTTAAGCGGATCTATATAGGGAAAGCGATTGCGGATCGAGCGCGCCAATGTGGGATTGCCGTGCAGCAATTCCGTCTGTTCGGTAATCGCGTGGATGTGATCGATTGTGCGCGTCCATTCCTCGCTGATGCGCTCGAAAATCGCAGCGCCGCTTTCCCGGTCCGACACCAGTTCCGCGTAGCGCGAGGCAATTCGGATGTCGCTCTTGGAAAGGACCATCGCCATGTTTGAGAGCGCCGCCGCAAAGAATGGCCAATCACGATGCATGGCGCGCAGCGTCTCCATGCCATCTGATCGTGTATCAAGGAATTCTTGCACCGCCGCGCCGAACCCATACCAGCCCGGCAGCATCAAACGGCATTGCGCCCAGCTGAACACCCACGGTATCGCACGCAAATCCTCGATGCGCGTGGATTTTGTGCGCGAAGCCGGACGGCTGCCGATATTCAACGCCGCGATTTCTCCGACCACAGTGGATTCCCAGAAATAGCGCTCGAAGCCTTCTGTCTCATAGACAAGTCCGCGATACGCCAGAAAGGCGCTCGCGGAGAGCGCATCCATAATTGCGTGAAAGGCGTCGCTGGACGTCGCGGCTTCGGTGGGGATGAGGCTCGCCTCTAATGTGGCGGCGGCGATTGTCTCCAGATTGCGCCTGCCCACCTCAGCGTTGGAATATTTGCCCGCGATCACTTCGCCTTGTTCCGTGATGCGAATGGCGCCCTGCACCGCACCTGCAGGCTGAGCCAGAATCGCTTGGAAACTCGGGCCCCCGCCACGGCCCACCGAGCCGCCGCGCCCATGAAACAGACGTAAGCGGATCTGATGGTGTTTGAATACGTCCACCAGCGCCAGCTCCGCTTTGAACAACTCCCATGTCGAGGTCGTGTATCCACCATCCTTGTTGCTGTCCGAATAGCCCAGCATCACCTCTTGAACATCGCCGCGCGATTTCAAGAGACGACGATAGATCGGCGATGTGAACAGCGTTTCCATGATCTGCGGCGCATGACGCAAATCATCGATGGTTTCGAACAACGGCACGATATCCAGGCCGAGATTCGACTCCCGCGGCTGCAATAGCCCTACTTCTTTCAGCAGCACCGCGACGGCCAATACATCTGACGCGCTCTTGGCTTTGGAAATCACGTAATGCGGAATGGCTGCGTCCCCGAAGCGTTTTCGCCCTTCCGCGGCGGCGCCGAACATAGCCAGTTCACCGGCGGTCTCTTCACCATAAGCCAAATGCGGCGAGACCAGTGGACGGCCGTGCTCAATTTCAGACTCCAGCAGCGCAATGCGTTGCGGCTCATCAAGGGTCGCGTAATCAACCCCGCCTGCGACATTGTACAATTCAATAAGGACGCGCTCATGCACGTCCGAGTTCTGCCGCAGATCGAGCGCAGCCAAATGAAAGCCGAATGCGTCAACCGCGCGGCGCAATCGACGAAGGCGTCCATTTGCAATGTCTTCCGACCCCGCTGCGCGAAGGGAAGAATCAATAACGTTCAGATCCGCGATGAAATCCGCTGCGCCTTCATAGCCGGGTGCATCGTTGATCGCCTCCAGCGGCGCCTCTATCCTGTCCAGGATCCAGGCCGACTTCGCTAAACGCGCATAAATACCCGTAATGGCGCGGCGATAGGGTTCGCTCCGGCGTTCTTGGGCAAAATCTCCGGAGCGCTCCGCCAAAGTGAGCAATGCATCTGAAACATGAACAATGCGTGCGTCCAGCGAGAGCTCGCCGCCAAGAAGATGCACCTCCTCCAGATAGAAGCGTAGCGCTCGCGCAGAATGCATTTGCAGTGTCTGGCGGGTCACATCGGCGGTGACGAATGGATTGCCGTCGCGATCACCGCCAATCCAAGACCCCATGCGCAAGAAGCTCGGAGTCGGGATGTCCCGCCAATCCGGACGGACTTGCGCCAAACTTTGTTGCAGATTGACATAGAATGTCGGCAGTTCGCGCAGGAACGTATAATCGTAATAGGCCAGACCGTTCGCCACTTCATCGATCACGCGCAAGCGCGAAGAGCGCAAGAGACTGGTCTGCCAGAGGGTGAGCACAGCGCGGCGCAATGAATCACGATTATTATCGAGTTCCTCCGGCGTGAAATTCACGCGGTCACGCTCATCAAGCAAATGCGCGATTTCCATTTCACGTTCGATGGAAGACCGGCGCCGAATTTCAGTCGGGTGCGCGGTCAATACAGGCACGCACAAGGCTGTCTGAAAAAAACCTTCCAATTGCGCGCGCGTAACGCCCTCTTTCGCCGCCCGCGCCAAAGTGGACGCCATCGATCCTGGACGCGGCGGCGCATCCATTTTGGCGTAAGCGCGGGTGCGCCGGATTTGGTGTTGATCCTCCGCAATATTCGCCAGATGCGAATAATGACCGAATGCGCGTATGATTTTAACCGCGGCGTCGTTTGGCAGGACCTTGGTCATCGCCTCCAATTCAGCGCGCGCTGCATCATCGGATTCGCGGTGAAAGCGTACTGCCGTTTGCCGAATGCCTTAAATCGTGTCGAAGATTTCTTGGCCTTCTTGCACACGGATCGTGTCGCCAAGAATACGGCCCAGCAATCGAGTGTCGTAGCGAAGCGGCGCATCCTTTTCCTCGCGGTCGAAAGAGTCCACACGATCATTGAGCGGAAGCTGTTCGGCGGCCTGTTTTGGCGAACGCTTGGACTTGGACATGGAGGTCTCGCAAAGTGAGGCGCGGCGTCTGCCGACCTTTAGCCTGAGCGCGCGCTCCAAAAGATTCAATGGAATCCTTTGGGACTCAAGCGCTCGGCGCGCAGAATCGCCCTTATCCACGGCATGCACTGACCCTTTCGGGGCGCACTCCTCAATCACAGGCCACTTCGGATGACCGTCTTTCCGCGCCCCCGCAGTTCTGGAGACGCCCTCAGGCAGTAGAATTCGCGCCGAGTATTGACCATAAATGGGTCACGCGCCGGAGGTCGCATAATGGCTCAAAAACGACTTCCCACGGCCAAGCCTAAATCCCAATCTCTTCAGACCCTCTCACCCATCACACGCCGTGTAAAAACTAATCTTCAGACCAGCTTAATCATGAGTCTCGCTGCTCTAAATAGAACGCTTCGTGCAATTCCGAATGCGGATGCAAAGCTTTCCCATTCTGTAACGCTCGATCCGTACAAACCACACCTACGCGGCTGCCTATTTTACGCCGCCCATTCGAAAAGAACCAACGCCGCCATGGCGCTCGTTTTTCACCCGCCCGCGATTCATCGCTCTGCGGAAGACCTGCAAGCCGAAGTCATTCGCCCGGGCGACATGAATGCGCAGGAATTGGCGGCTTGGGCCGATATGCGCAAATCTGAACCGGAGTTTAAAAGCCCCCTGTTATAGCCAGATTTTGCACGTGCGGTGGGTCGCAACCGGCCCGATACGCGTGTCGCTGTGTTTCGCTGCGACGTCAGCTGGTCGGCTTTCTTCCTTTTCACGCAAGGCCGAATGGCCAGGCCCGCCCGCTGGGCGCGCCATTTTCCGACTTGCACGCATTAATCACCACCCCCGACGCTGGTCTCGAACCTGCAGCAGCCTTGAAGGCTTCGGGAATCTCTGCGTATCACTTCAATGGCCTTGTCGATCCCTTCGCGCTGTTCCAAAATGCAACGAATGAAACAACGCCATCATTTATGCTTCACGTTGATGAAGACCCAAGCCTTAATTTGGCACGTTTAGCGGAGCGTAGCCCGAAGCGCTTCAAACAATATCGATGACTTGAGCGAGAGGTTGGGCCACTAAAGTTAACGATCGGCGAGAGTGATCGCGAAGCCCTTCAGTCGCTGTTTACCTGGAAACAATTCCAATATGCGACGAACGGCTTGCACGATGTTTTAGGGCCCAAATGGGTACAAAACATGATGCACGATCTGTTCGAGAATCGAACAGGTGCGCTGAAGGGCTGCATGATTACGCTTCGGGCCGGTGAAGAGCTTGTCGCAGCGGAATTTGGCCCACGAGAAGCCGAAGCATTCCACCCTTGGATCATCGCTTATAATCCTGAAATGGCGAGATACTCTCCAGGCATGTTACTTGTGGTGCGATTGAGGTCATGCCCGCTAATGGCCCCACCACTTACGATCTTGGACCAAGCCCAGAACATTATAAGCCTTATTTTTCTTCCGAAGCCCGACATGTCTCCACAGGCGTTGTGGGTGACAGTGCTGGACACATTCGTGGCTTTTTGAATGCTATTCCAAACGAAAGCGTCCGGTCTCTCACCGAGCGCGCCATGCGTCGCATGGATCAAGTGGCGTCGGTGGAGCTCAGCACTTGGGGCCGCGCACGTGGCGCCCTTCAGGCTATGTCTGCAATGCCTATGCGTCTAGACGTCACGCCGATTGGGACCGGTCGACCCCGCAGGTGAAGCGAACGCCGCCTAGCTGAAAAGCCGCAAGCGCAGCTGTTCGCCACATTTACGGCGTTTCTGCTTAGCGCTTGATGATGACTGACGAACCATGACCAAAGAGGCCTTGGTTCGCCGTGATGCCGACCTTTGCGCCTTCGACTTGACGCGGACCGGCTTCACCGCGCAGCTGCCAAGTGAGTTCGCATATTTGTGCGATGGCTTGCGCTGGCACAGCCTCACCGAAGCACGCCAAACCGCCCGATGTGTTCACCGGAATGCGGCCGCCAATCTTGGTGTCGCCGGCGCGGGTAATGGCCGCCGCATCACCGCGTGGACAGAGGCGGAGATCTTCGATCCAATCCAGCTCCAGCGCCGTCGAGAGGTCATAGACTTCCGCAACGGAGACGTCTTCCGGGCCGATGCCTGCTTCCTCATAGGCCTTGGCCGGGAGGGAAGCGCGAAAGGCATGCGCTTCGGCCGCGATGGCGCTGTCGGTCGCTATGTCGGGCATTTCCAGAATCGCCGACGCGAAACGCGGCGTGACCGTCGAAATGGCGGCGATGTGCGGCGCATTCGCCTTGCCGATTTTCTTTGCATAATCGAGGCTGCAGACGATCAAAGCAGCGCCGCCGTCGGAGGTGGCGCAGATATCCATCAGGCGCAGCGGGTTCGCCACCATCGGCGAGGCCGCGACGTCGGCGTGCGAGAACGCCTTGCGATAGCGTGCGCGCGGGTTTTCCAGGCCATGCGCGGCGTTCTTGACCTTCACATTGGCGAAGTCTTCCTGGGTATCGCCATAAAGCGCCATACGGCGGCGCGCGTAGAGGGCAAAATAGGTTGGATTGGTGATGCCAAGGCGGAAACGCACCCAATCCGGATCGTCCGGGCGTTCGCCCTTGGCCGGTGCGAGGAAGCCCTTTGGCGTCGTATCGGCGCCGATGACCAGCGCCACATCCGCCTGACCGCTGAGGATCTTGGTGCGCGCCGCCGCCAGCGCTTGCGAGCCGGAAGCGCACGCGGCGTAGGAGGTGTTCACTTCCGCGCCTTGCCAACCGAGGGCCTGCGCGAAGGTCGCGCCCGCCACATAGCCGGGATAGCCGCAGCGCATGGTGGCCGCGCCGGAAACGAACTGCACGTTCTTCCACTCGACCCCTGCGTCGCGCAGCGCTTCTTGCGCGGCGGCGACGCCATAGGTCACGAAATTATGGCCCCACTTGCCCCAAGGATGCATGCCGACGCCGATGATTGCGACTTCACCGCTCATTGCGCGCCCTCCACAGGCTTCCACTTCCATACAATTTTGCCCTCGGGCTCTGTCTTGTCGGGCACGGTCTCGATTACGAGTTCCATTTTCATACCGACCTTCAGGGCGTCGACGCCGACGCCTTCAATCACCTGGCCGAGCACGACCATTTTTTCTTTGTCGAGTTCGACCGCCGCGATGGCGAAGGGCTTGTAGGGATCGGTCGCGACATAGGGCTCGGGCGGCTGATAGCCGGCGTCCGTGTAGGACCATAACGTGCCGAAGCGTGATAGCGGCGCAGTTTCAAACTGTGTCGAGTCGCAGACGGGATTTCGGCACAGCGTTTCGAGCTTCGGAAAATAAAACGTTCCGCAAGCAGAACATTTTGAACCGATCAAATGGGGTTCAGGACCGGTTGAGAACCAATCCAGCACTGGCTTCAGGTCTTTGCTCACGAGCGCCTTCCTAGCAGACTTATCTTGTAAGACAGAAGTCTCTAATACCCCGCACATCCCGACGGCTCGTCGAAACAAGCCCTTAAAGAGATGCGCCGGAGTGGAAAGGCACCCTTAGGACAAGTTCAGCCCGGCGTCAAAAGGAGGGACGCGGCTGCGGTGCGGGAAGGCCAAGATTAAGATCTTCACCGGAACGCTTAGTCGGAGGATGGCAGCTGCTTGGCCTGCTTTACGCCCAGGGCCAAGCCATCCATAGAGACGCTGCCGGCCCCGCCTTTGGTGCAGAGAAGCTCGATCGTCTCCGCCTCGTCGGTGTAGCGCTTGCCCGTCAGACTACCGGCCGCCCAGGCCGGATCGAGCACCGCATCCTCAAGCTTAGTCTGCCCGTCCATGAGCGCCGCTGCGCCGCCAATACGCAGATCGATGGCGCGCGCAGGACCGCGCAGCAAGATGAATTGCGCATCGCACACCGCACTCTTCAGCTTGGTCCCAACTTTGTATTGGATGCTCATGTTCAACCCTTTTTGAAATCGCTCAGCCAACGCTCCGCCCGCTCATAGAATTGCGGTGCGGTCACGGCGAGGAAGATATGATGGCCGGAGGTCGGCACGACATGGAGACAGAGGTCGCGGCACGCTGTGAAATTCGCCGGGATATTGTGCGGCGGCCCCGTCATGTCGCGCTCTCCAACCGCCAGCATCACAGGCACGTCAATCTGCCCAAGCTCGGGCGCGATATTGCCGGGCGTCATGGCCTGTAGCGCAACCACTGTGAGCACCTTATCAAGCACGCGCCGCAACGGTTCGCCGCCTTTGTTCAGCGATGGCTTGAAGGTTATGTCGGTATAGGCCTGTCCGCTGAAACGCTGACGCGCCAGCTCCACCAATTGCGAACGCCCGCGATCCGGCGCCGCCAAAGCGGCCCGCTCCGCCTCAGTCAAAAGGTCCGGTAGGCCGATTGTGCTGAAACAGGTAAGCATCATGGCTTCGAAGTCGCGATATTTCACCTGCTGCTGCGACAGCAGCATGGCGCCAGCGGAATGACCCACGGCAATGATGGGGCGGCTCTTGAGATCCGGCCGCGAAGCGAGGAGCTCCCGCAGTGCGCTGTGCAGACAGTCAACGACAGCGTCGGATGTAAGTACAAAGCCGTCTTCCGGCCGCGTGGACTCGCCCACACCGGGTGGATCGATCGCCACAACGACGTGACCCTGCGCCGCCATTTCTTCTGCGAAGCTGCGCGCCCCGGACGTTTCAAGCTTCATATCGAAATAGCGGCGATGGACGCCGCCGCCGGGCACGCAGATCAGGAGCGCCCCATGATCCACTTCCAGAGATCTATAAATGTCTATGGCGATAGACAGAGGCTCTTGTCGCGCCCATGGCGCAGCTATCTCCAAATCGAGCGATTCTCGCACAATCGCGTCGGCTCCATGCGACGCTTCTTCGCTTGGCATCAACGTCCCTTCACCGCATCATTTGGTGATGATCGCGCCGGCGACGCCGGAGCACATGAAAACATTTTCAACATTGCGGACTTGGTTGTCGGCTGATCCGCGCAATTGACGGACTCCTTCGGTGATATTGTTCATGCCATGAATATACGCCTCGCCGATCAAGCCGCCATTCGGACTGAGCGCGTTGCGGCCATCAAGATCCATGTGGCCATCGCGGATAAAATCCTTGGCCTCCCCGGCGCCGCAGAACCCGAAGGCTTCAATCTGACGCAGCACCTGCGTGGTGAAATTGTCGTAGATCATCGCCACTTGGCAATCTCGCGGTGCGATCCCGCTGGCCTCGATCAGGCGCTCTGTGACGCGCTCCGACATTGGTAGACGCGCAAGGTCGCCCTGATAAAAATCGCTGATGATTTCGTGATTATGCAAGAAGGAATATTCCGCCGCCGCCAGTCGCGCGGGCGTTTGCTTCAAATCCTTCGCCCGATCCATGCGGGTGACCACGATCGCCACGGCGCCGTCGGATTCTTGGCAGCAATCCAGCAAACGAAGCGTCGGCGCGACGATCCAGCGGCTGGCTTGATGATCCTTTAGCGTAATCGGCTTGCCGTAGAACCACGCGTTCGGATTCGTTGCCGCGTTCTTGCGCATCAAGACCGACACCCGGCCGAGATCTTCGGAGGTCACGCCGTATTTGTTGACGTATGGGCCGGCCGAGAGCGCCTCCCAGGTCGCCGGCGTTTGCGCGCCGAAGGGTAGGCACCATTCGATGAAGGTGGATGAGTGCCCATTCGGCGACATCTGCATCGCAGGCTGACCGAAGCGATATTGCGAGCGCTCGTTCATCGAACGCCACAAGACGATGCAATCGCAGAACCCCGATTCTACCGCATATTTGGCGTGCACCAGCGACGAGATCGATCCGGCGCCGCCTTGCGGAATGCGCATGGTGTAGCGCAATTCCTTCACCCCGATATTGCGCATCAGATCGACTTCATCGGAATGATCGAGGGTGTAGGTGAGCACGCCGTCGATATCAGCCGGTTTCAATCCGGCATCGGCGAGCGCGGCCAGCACCGCCTCGGCGCAAAGCTGTTGTTCAGAGCGTCCGGAGTTCCGCGAGAACTCCGTCTGACCAATACCGACGATGGCGGCCTGTTGGTTTCCCTTTGCCATTGTTCGCCTCACGCCAGGTGGAAGATGGGCAGCGTGTGGCCGCCGCGCGTTTTTGTGAACCCTACCTTGACCGCAAGGCCGACTTTCATGGCCTTTGGATCAGCGCCTTCGATATTGCTGATCATCCGGATGCCCTCCTCCAATTCGATCAACGCCACGATGGGCGGCGTATCGAATCCGAAGGCTGGCGGGTGAATCGGCATGACCCAAGAGGCTACGGCGCCGCGCCCCGATAAAAGCGCTTCTTCCTTTTTTGTGCTGAGACATTCTGGGCACATCGCGCGCGGCGGATGATGGAGCAACCCGCAGCCGCCGCATTTTTGCACCACGAAGCGGCCCTCGGCCGCCGCCTTCCAGAAAAAGGCGCCGTCAACCGACATGATCGGATCGGGCCGATTGGGATTGAAATTTGAGTCCGTCATTGCCAGGGGCTCCGCATCGCTTTTTGGGATTTACGCGGCGGCGTCGAACTCATGGCGCCTTCAGCGGCGAGTTCGTCGATCTGCTCTTCACTATAGCCAAGCTCTGTGAGGATCTCGGCGCTGCAATCGCCGACCACCAAGGGCGCGCGTTGCAGCACCCCGGGCGTCGCGGAGAGCTCATAAGTCAGGCCGATCTGTTCGAGCTTGCCGACATAAGGATGGTGATATTCCGCCGTCCAATTACGCTGCTTGTAAGCCTTGTTGTCGAATAGCCCCATCGACGCGGTCTCGTCCGATTTCTCAGCAGGAACCCCAATTTCAGCCAGAATTGAAAGCGATTCGTCCAAGCTGCGCTGAGAGAAGGCCGCTTCGGCGTCGGCGCCGGCGAAAGAATCAAACGCCGCTCGGTGCGCCGCCTCGACCGCCGCGACTTGCAGCCAGCCGTCTTTAGCCTTGTACAGCCGGTAATATTTCGAAAGGCCCAATTGCTCTGCGTCGATGCGTGGACGTTGGACGAATGCGCCGTCCGGTCTGGCGACTGCATACGACGTATTGAGCAAGCAAGCGTTGACGATCGAGGTGTCGACCATCTGGCCCTTGCCTGTCTTTTCGCGCTCCATCAAAGCGTTGACGATGCCGATAGCCGACAAGAATCCATTGCCGGTGTCGCCCAACGAGGTGAGGCTCCAAAGCGGCTTGCCGCCCGCGAACACCGCGCCGTCTTCATATTGAATGCCGGCGAGACAGGCGCCGGTCTGATCGTTGCCTGGCAGCCCCATGCGCGGGCCTTTTTCAAAGCCGCGCGTGTGGCAATAGATGAGGCGCGGGAATTCCTTCGACAGCGTTTCGTAATCGACGCCCAGACGCTGCGCAGCGTCATAGCGCATATTGTGCTGCACCACATCAGCGGTCGCGATCAGCTTTTTCAACGCCTCCATCGCCTTTGGATGTTTAAGCATCAAGGCAAGGCTGCGCTTACCGCGATTGGCCACGTAAGCGATGTGTGTGCGGTGCCAATATTCGTCCCAGAGCGTGTTGATCTTGATCACGTCCGCGCCGAGATCAGACAGTAATTGACAGCCGAACGGGCCTGCGATGGCGAGACCGAGATCTAAAACGCGAATGCCCTTCAATGGCGGGTCGCTCTTGACCGAGACGCTGGATTTCGCAGAAAGCGCGGCCAGCTTAGCCGCTTCGGCTTTCACTGCCGCCGTGTCGGCGCCGGTGGCCCGCGTCGGGCCCTTCACTTCACCTTGGCTGTTGCTCAGGCGATAGGTGATGCCGACTTGATTGATCTTGCCGAGCTCGGGATCGTCCACAATGGTCACGCAGCGGTCGTCTATCAGATAGGGATCGGTCAGCGATTCCTCGATCGGCCGGCATTCCTGCATCGTCATCTCAGCGACGCGCGCAGCCTCCACCCACTCGGCGGCGGTGAATTTGCGGATCGCGTCGGCGAGGATCGGTTGGTAGTGGCCCATCACCAGCAATTCTTCCGGTCCAATGCCGAAGCGGTCCGGATCGTTTTGCACAGTAAGGTCCGGCGTGGCGTTCAGCGTATCGCCTTGCGACGCCTGCAGGATGAAGCGCGGATTGGGCACCCAGTTGTGAACCCAGCGCCCATCCTTGCATTGGAAGTGACCCTTAGGGCTCGTGGACGCGATGATCCAAGTGTTGAAACCCGGCGCTTCGTCCTCTTCCACGCGCTGCCAGCAACCGGTGGCGCAGGCCATGGCGCCTTGCTGCAGCGACGTTGAGACCTTCTGTCCCTGTCCTGTGCGTTCGCGGGCGTAGAGGGCCGCCGCAATGCCGAGCGAGGCGGAAAAGAATGCGCCGAGCGACGGCCAAGGCGACGCCACGAAAAGCGGTCCCTCGCGATTGGCGCCCTGCACCCAATCGGGATCGATATTGGCGGCTTCGAGGATCGGATTTTCCTTACCCGCCAAATGCCACACGGCGCCTTCCGGCCAACCGCGCTGTTCGTACTGAAGTCCGGAGCGCGCGGCCACGAGCGCGTCATAACCCTTGCGGCCTTCGTCCTCGACGCCTTCGCCATAAGCGGTGATCGAGCAATAGATGAGCTTTGGATTTATTTTGGCGAGCGTTGCGAAATCGATTCCGAGGCGTTTGGTGACGCCTGGGGTGAAGCTTTCGATCAACACGTCCGCGTCCGCCGCGAGCCGCAGAAACAGCTCTTTGTCTTTCGCATCTTTCAGATCGAAGACGGCGTTGCGCTTGCCGCGATGCCAGACCTTGTAGCCGAGCTGACCGGCGAAGGGATCACCTTGCGGGCGTTCAATGCGCGTGACCTCTGCGCCGTGATCGGCCAGCAGCATACCCGCCATCGGGCCCGCAATGCCCCAACTTAAGTCCAGCACTTTCAGATTCGACAGAACTCCGCTCATCGGGCGCCTTCCTCCTGCGCGCGGCTCTTTGCGGCCGCCTCAGCTCATGATTACGAAACCACAAAAAGATGCGGCCCGGAATCACGACCAGTGAAATCCGGGCCGCTTTAAGACCTCAGGAGAAGCCGAAGGTCTTCATCGCATTTCCGCACACGATCTTGTAGCGATCGTCGGGCTTGATGCCGGCGGCGGAAAACTGCGTTTCAATGTGCTCTTTTGATTTGGGCCAGCAGGTCGCCGGATGTGGAAAGTCCGTGGACCAATAAAGAACGTCCGGGCCGAAATATTCATAGGCCATCTTCAAGCCATAGGGTTCGAACATGAAAGTCGCGCCCATCTGCCGCTTGAAATATTCGCTGGGCAGCATCTTCAATTTCGGAAATGAATAGTGACCTTGCTTGATGCGGCCGTCGAGAATGACCTCGAACAAAAACGGCAACCAGCCCAAGCCCGGCTCTACCATCACCACTTTCAGTTTTGGATGCTCTTCGAGCACGCCCGTCAGCAGCCAGAAGGCAAAGACTTCCTGCATTTTCAACGCCGGCATGCCCATCGCAATGCCCTTCACGGGCGTCGGATCACGGGCCATGATTTCGTAGAAATCTTCGGTGGTTTCCAAGTGCTGTAGCACGACGAGGCCAGCTTCTTCGATGGCCTTCCACATCGGCTTATAGTCTTCGTGATAATAGTCCTTCAGGCCAAACTCATGCGGGTATGGCGGTAATTGGATGCAGCGGCCGCCCTTCTTGGCGATGCGTTCCACTTCCTTCACAGCCCATTGAACGTCGAACGGCATCATCTGGTAGGCGCAGAGCAAGCGCTCGGTATCCACCGCCGCAAAATCGCCAATCGCATCATTGAGCCCGGACAGAATTTCCTTCCAGTCGTTGCCCATCATCTGCGGCGTGCAGAGTTTTGAGCCCGATAGTTCTGGAAAAATCACTTCGGCGAAAACGCCGTCGCGATCCATGGCGCGCAGCTTGGCGTGCGGCTCGGTGTGGCCGGGATCGTTCCAGGCTTCGGGGTCCATGATGTCGTTGATGTTTGGCATGAAGCCGCCCATCTTTCGTGCGGACTCGACTTGGTACTTCTTCACCGCCTCTTGCCAACTCGGACGCAAGCGCTCCGGCAGACGCGGCAGCACCCACTCATCGGTATAGAGCACGTGCGAGTCGACCGAGATGAGCTTTTCTTCGCGCGGCTGAAGTTTCAGCACACTGGACATGAACAACCTCCCTGTGAGTTTTTTCTTCGACTGAGAATCGCCAGCCGGGTGTTTCCCGGAGAGAAGTAACGGCCAGTTTCGAGCGCCTCTCAACAGCGCGAAGTGACAATCCAGTCGACAAAATGTGACAAAATCGGCCATCATGCGCTTTCATGACCACGATGGGGTCCCACCAGCAAGAGCTGGAGCGCTCAAAAAAATAGTCCAAACGGCTTAGTGGGCACTGGGAGGCGCGAATTGCAAACAGATGAACTTATTCAGGATTTTACGGAAACCCTGATCGAAAGCGGTTCACGCCACGGGATCATGGAAGGTTTGCCGGCGCGTCCGGCGAATGGCCGCTGGTCCGGCGAGAATTTCATCGACGTGATGCAGATTGTCGGGCGCGCGCTTGACGATGCGCATTTCGGTCTGGGCCGGACGCGCTGCCCCCTGCAGGCCCAACAATTCGGTGTTGAAGTGATGTTGCTCAGCAGCAATCTTGGCGATGCGCTTGATCGCTATAGCCGCTTCTTCGCGATCGCCAGCCGCGAGCTCTCCATTGATGTGGAGCGTACGTCGAAACAGGTGAACATCCATTTGCGCGGCCCTGGGCCGGACTTCGACCCGCGGCAATTCCTGATCGAATGGAATGCGGTGCGCATTCTAGGAATCTCGCAATGGCTGGTTGGCGCGAGTTTCGCCGGCGCGGAGGTCGCGTTCGCGCACAAGAGACGGCTTCCGGCGGCGGTCTATGCATCGGTGCTGGGCGAAAGCGTCGCGTTTGAGCAATCCTCGAACCGGATTTCTTTCCCGGTGCATGAATTGTCACGGCGAGTCATCTTCGACGCGCAGGATCTGACCCGGCTGTGGTCCAAGCGTTTCGAGGAAAACTCCAATAACTATCTCAACGAGAATTGGAGTGCGCTGGTGAAATCGTCGCTGCGCGATAGCCTGTTGCGTATGGAGCCCTTGCCCACGATGGAAGATCTGGCGCGCAAGTTTCGCGTCAGCAGTCAGACGCTGCGCCGCGGGCTCAAGGCTGAAGGTGGTTCCTATCGTGCGGTAAAAGATTCCGCCCGGCGCGACGTGGTGCTGAACAATATCGGGGATACGTCCTTGACCTTGGGGCAAATCTCCGTGCTTGCGGGCTTCGCCGAGACCAATGGCCTGGAGCGGGCCATGAAAAACTGGACGGGTCTTCGGCCTTCGGACGTGCGGCGCAACATGCTTCAAGGCGATATGGCCGCCGGCAACGCGCGCGAGTTTCTGCAAGCGCCTAGAAACGATAAGAGATGACGACGCTCTTTGGACCCGACGGAAAGCCGCGCTGCCGGTGGTGCGCATCGGCGCCGGAATTTCTGCCGTACCACGATCAGGAGTGGGGCTTTCCAGTCAGCGACGAGCGGCGATTGTTCGAGAAGCTCTGCCTGGAGAGTTTCCAGTCGGGCCTGAGCTGGCGGACCATTCTGGCAAAGCGCGAGAACTTCCGAAAAGCGTTCAAGAACTTCGATATCGATAAGTTGGCGAAGTTTAACGAAAGCGATGTCGATCGCCTGTTGCAGGATGCAGGCATCGTGCGTCATCGCGGCAAAATCGAAGCCGTCATCAATAACGCTCAATGCGCGCAAGCGCTCACGAAAGAGCAGTCCTTCGCGTCCTATGTTTGGAGCTTTGAGCCCAAAAAAAGCGCGGTTGGCGCACCACAAAAAGCTTCGGTCTCGCCCGCGTCAATCGCCATATCGAAGGATCTAAAAAACGAGGCTGGGCGTTTGTCGGGCCAACGACCATAAACGCCTTTATGCAGGCGATGGGCTTGATCAATGATCACGTCGAAGGCTGCACTATCCGCAAAGAGGCGGCGAAGGCGCGCAAAGCCTTCGCTCCACCCCGCTGAAATGCAGACAAAAACGCCGGCCCCTTTCGAGTCCGGCGCTTCTTTTCAGCGTCGCTGGGCTGTTTAGTATTTGAACGCGACTGTCGCGAGAATCTGGCGCGGCGGGATGTATTGATCGCTCGTTTGGAACGTCCCGTAAGGATCGATGAAGCGCGAGTTCACGCCATCCTCGTCAAATAGATTTGTTCCTGTGACCTTAAAGCGGAATTTCTCGTTGCTGCTCGGTAGGAATTCCAAGCCCGCATTGACCACCGTGTAGGCATCCACTTTGTCCGCGGCCGTATTGAAAATTCGGGCCGATTGCACTCCGCGATAGACGACTTCAACCCGCGGAATGAATGAGCCGAGCGCAGAATCGAACCGATACGACGCGTTGATCGAGCCCGACACTTCCGGCGCAGCTGGCGGCGAGTTGCCTTTTACGTCCTGCGCCGTGGCGAGCACCGCCGCCCAGCAGGCAGGGCTACCATAGGATGCAAAGAACGCGCATGGTCCAACGCCGTTGCCGAAGCTTTGGATCGCCGTACCTTCCAAAGCTTGTACGAGCTGCGAGTTCAGCGTGAAGAACGATTCCGTCACTTCCCCGTGCTGAAGCGTCAAATTACCGCCGATGACGAGCTTCTTATCTGGCGAAACATATTGTGCCTCGATTTCGAGGCCAATGTCTTCGATTTCTGGGACGTTGTTGATGCCCGACACGAATGGAATAGGATCGGTCTCAATAAACTGGAAGTTCTTGTGCTTGTAATAAAAGGCCGCGACGTTCACCCGAAGTGTACGGTCGAAAAACCAGTTCTTTGAGCCAATTTCGAACGCGTCATTCGTCTCCGCCTCGAACTCGGCCGGGATGATCAGCTGGCCGAACGTCCCGTTGACGCCGCCTGGCTTGTAGCCGCGCGACACGCTGGCATAGATGTTGTTGTCAGCCGTCAGGTCGTATTCGCCGACCAAACGCCAGGTCGGATTGTCTTCTTGATACGACAGCACAGTACGGCCTAAGCTGAAGGCGCTGCCCGTCAGGCTATCCGCTTTAAAGTAATCTTGGTTCCAACGCCCACCGGCCGTAATCCGAAAATCGTCCGTCACATGATAGGCGCCTTGGCCGAATAATGCGTACGAGCGCCGCAAGCCATCCGTGTTGTTCCCGTAATTCAGGCCTGGCGTGAATGCCGTGACGACATCATCAGGATAGGTTCTTGGCGGGGGCGTATTGGTGAACCCGCCGCCATATTCGACGACGAACTGATTGCTTTCCGAAAACAAACCAAAAGCGCCCAACACCCAATCGAACTTACCGCCCGGATTGGAAATCAAATTGATTTCTTGAGTGTAGGTGTCGGTATTGGTTTTCCAGGCGGCGATGTGATCGTAGCCGCCGACTGTTGCAAACGTCGAACGGTCAGAATCATTCATTTGGCTGTGCGACAATCCTTCAAAACCCGTAACCGAACGGATGGAGAAATCAGGCAATTGCCATTTTATGTTGAGGTTTACGAGCTTGGTTTCCAGTTGGAACTCTTGCCAGTAATCCTGATTAAGACGCCGAGGATCAGTCGCTGGACCAATGACGTTCTTTTGTGCGTCGCCATTTTGATTGGCGGTGTAGTAATTGCCGGTCAGGATTGCTTTGAATGAATCCGTCGGCTGGAACAGCACAGCGCCCTTTAAGCTGCCCTCATTCACATCGTCGAGCTCTTGACCGTTGAAGTTATTTTTTGTGAAGCCGTCTTGATCGAACTTTTGACCAGACAAGCGCACCGCCCATTTGTCGCCAATCGGCACGTTGACCGCGGCGCGCTCACGGAGCAACGAATAGGTTCCAATTGTGAAGTCGCCGAGCGCTTGGAATTTCTCCAAAACTGGCTGATTGGTGTTGATGTTCATCGCGCCGCCGATGGAGCTCTGACCGTAGAGGTCCCCTTGTGGTCCGCGCAGAACTTCGATCGACTTTAGGTCGAAAAATGACTGATCGAGCGAAATCGTATTCGCAATGTAAACGCCATCAATAAAGACCGACACCCCAGGAGAGGTCGTGAAGCTATTTTCTGGAGTGCCAGATCCGATACCGCGGATCGTGACGAGGTTTTCAAAACCTGCCGTCTTTGTGGCTTGCAAGCCGGGCACAGTGGAATTCAGGCTTGTGATGGTGTTCGCAAAGGACTTGTCCAGAGACTCAGCCGACAAAGACGTGATCGCAATCGGCGCTTTCTGGATATCGACGCTGCGGCGCTCGGCGGTCACGACAATTTCGGATTGCGCCTTAGCGTCAGTGGCGCAAACCAAACTCGGCCCCGCGATAGATGATGCGATGAAAAGCGCCGAAAGGCTTGGACGCATGCGAAGGCTGACTTTTGTGCGCGAAATTGAATTAGCCACTTTTATCCCCTGCGTCGTTTGAATACGGCTGACCCACAAAAAGAACTCTAGGGCCGCCGCAGGCAATCGAATGCTATCATTTAGGGCATCCATGTATCCGTCTGTCTCGAAAATCGACGCCCATGTCTGTAGAGCCTAAATTCCGTATAATGATTTATTCCACTGATCGGAACCGAAAGAGCCCGCTATTTTGGCAACACGAACAATCATCGCTCTGTCTGCGGATTAATTTTAGAGATCGCAATTCTTTGCCTGCGCAGCACACGCCGCGTGCCCGCGATTCTCCTAGAAGGGCGTAAAATTTGCGCGCCGCAACTTTGACGTTACGCCAGGCGCCGTCAGACAGCGATTTCATTTCGGCGCAACGCACGCGCCACGAATTAGTCCGATTCGACGCCCCACGTGCGGCGCGCTTCTGCGAGGACGCCCTGATCGTATGAAAATTCGATCGTGTTGCCGTCCGGATCTTTCAAGAAGCAGATATATCCAATTTCCTTGGGCATTTGCAGAGGACCAAGCGCAAGACATCCGGCGTCCCGCCCTTTGGCGGCTATGTCGTCGATGTCTTCCTTTGTGGGGAGTTCGATGCCGATATGCGCGAACGGCCCCAAAGGATGATGGTGCGCTGGCGAGAAGGGGTCTTTGCCGTCGTAAAACTGGCCGGCGACAAGAATGAAGGGATTGTGTTTGGCCGCCTTGTCGCCCAGCCAGACATTCCGGCCAGCACCATCCTCATGCCGCGCCAGAACCGATAAATGCGTGAAGGCCTCATACCAAGCGATTGTGGCGTCGACGTCTTTGACGGCGATCGCCAAATGCGTCCAAGCTGGCCTTACCGGGCGGATCGAATGGTTCTCCGAGTTCAAGACCGTCAACCTCCGAGGCAAGCGCCATTAGAACAGAGGCGCGCCGATGTAAGTATAAATACTATCAGCGCCGATGTGGCGGGAACTTTCTTTTGTGCGCACTAATCCTTGCCGAAAGCCGCCAGTGACGTATCCGCTCAAAGTACTGGCCAGACCGTGCGGTTGGGCAGTTTGGTTCGCGCCACAATTGCCGCCCCCGCCTGGCGGGCGTCGGCGAGAAGCTTCTCCTCATCGAAAACCGTCGAGCGTCCAGCATCCAAAACCTGCACGCCGTCAATGAACACGCTGTGCACGCCTGCGGGCGATGCGCTTAAGGCCAGCTGCGCAACGGGGTCGAAAATCGCGCCCCATTCCGGTGCGTACATATCGTGCAGCACAAAATCGGCCTTCTTGCCGGCCTCCAGCGAGCCCAAATAGCCGTCCATGCCCATAGCCCGCGCGCCATTGAGCGTTGCAAGCTCAAGGATCTGCCCTGCGGGGAATAAAAACTGATCCTCGCGCGCATCGCGAAATACGCTCGCCATCAAGCGCGCGGAACCGAGGATGTCGCCCGCCATGCCGTCGGTGCCGATCATAACGTTTACGCCGCGCTCCAGCATTTCCGGAAACAGGCCAAATCGGGAGAGGCCGAAGCCCCCCTGGAAGGCGGCCAGCGCGCAATGAATGGCGTGCGCCTTTGAGGCGACCAGGCATTCCAACTCGCTCTGATCGATAGCCGCCAGATGCGTCAGGCAAACATTTTCACCCAAAACGCCGATATCCCTCAAGTGCTCCAGCGGCCGGCGGTTGTAGCGCGCGAGAAACCAATCCGGATCACCCGAACGCGGACTCATATGCGCAGACACGCGTAAGCCGTGCTGATCGGCCAGCGCCTTAGCCGCCCGCCAAACATCGTCGGAATTCGTGGAATGCCCCACCAGCACCGGCCACGCCGCGAGCAGACTATCTGCCCCTGAATCGGGGTAGCGCTCGATTTCACCTTCTAAAAGCGCGATCGCCTTGCGCGACAATTCCAATTGATCCTGCTGCGGGCTATAGGCGCGGCCCTCGACCCACTGGCCGACGCGGCCGCGAATCTTGCTGTCCGCGAGCGCTTCCATAACTGCGTCGAGATGGATGACGGTCCCTGCTTCCAGAAACAAGGTCGTGCCGCCTTTGATCATATTCAACGCGGCGAGTTGCGCGGCCAGAGCCTCCTCCGCCGAAGTCTGCGCCTTGAACAGGGGGATCACCCACTTCTGCAGCTTGTCGCCCCAATCATCGTCCGGCCCGCCGCGCGCAAAGCCGCGCGTCAGCGGATCGCAGGTGATGTGGATGTGGCCATCGACAAAGCCTGGCGTGATTGCAAACCGGCTTCCGTCCAGGACGCGTTTGGCGCGCACGGATTGCTCCAGATCCGCGCTTTTGCCCACCGCCACAATGTCCGCGCCGCGCACAGCGATTGCACCGTCCGTGATCACGTGACGCTGCGCGTTCAATGTGATGAGCGTAGCGCTGCGGATCAATAAATCCGCTTCGATGTAAGCGGGTGCGTTCACGTCGCGGCGTCCTGCAAAGCCGGCGCAGCACAAGGGCCTTGTTTCGCCGGCGGTCGTAGAAGCAAAGCGCCCGTCAGCAGAACCGCCGAGATGATGGCGTGGGTTAGCAACAGACCGTGGAAATTGCCGGTGACGTCGCGCACCGAGCCGCCGATCAACGGGCCGATCGCCGCCACAGTGCTGATCATGCACATGATCGAAAACAGCTCGAGGTTTGGCTTCTTGCCAAAATAATCCAACAACAGCATCGTTGAGGATAGGAACGACAAACCGAAACCAATGCCGACGCCCACAATGTACATCCACATTAGCGGCCAACCCGTTGCTTCCGCCAGCCCCCACGAGCCTAAAGTCACAGCGAAGAGCGAGAGAATCATCAACTTCTTGGATTGAATTTTTTCGCCCATAATTCCACCGATAAACGCCACGGACGCGGCGACAAGCGCCTCGATGCTCATCATGAGACCGGCGTCCACGGCGCTGACGCCGCGTTCGATCAAATGCTGCACGCCGAAACCATGCGTCGTCGTATTGACCAACAAGAAAGAGGTATAGCCGCCGACGATGACGTAATATTGCGGAGTCGCCAAAGCGCTGCGCGCGGTCCAATCCTTGAAGCCCTCAATGACTTTGAGCGCACTCGCGGCTTCAGGTGGGCATTCATTATGGACCTTTTCCTCGCTCCCGCGCGGCGCGACCAAAACCGCAAAAAGCCCCGCCAGCGCCCCGAGAACAGCGAATCCGATCCAGTAGGTGCGCCAATTCTGAGTGAGAATATCATTGAGGTGATAGAGCTGCGGACCCGCGACGCCGCCCAGAGCGCCCAAGGTGAAATATGCGCCCAACATGGTGGAGCGATTCGTGAACAAATTCGTCAGGACGTGAGTGCCGGGCACAGTTGATACGCAGGCGAAGGCGATGCCGATAAGTGTTGTGCCGACGAGATACAATTCCACCGTCTGAGTCACGGACATCAACAAGAAGCCGGAGATCATGATGCCGGCGCCCATGCCTAATGTGCCACGCACGCCAAATTTTCGAATTGTATAAGCGGGCATGAAGCTGGCGATTCCGCAGGCGACGCCCAAAAGTGTGTAACCGAATCCCGCTTCGGCCCAGCTCCAGTTCAGATCCTGCACCATGGCGGGCAGAACCACGCCGAGCGAGGCGAAGGCGCCGCCTGACACCACGAAAAACATCATGCTCATCGCGGCGAAGATGAGCCAGCGGCGCGCGTGTGCGTCACCCATGTACGAACTCCACTTCAAACGCAAACTGCTGCGTCTGGCGCAAGGTCCAGAGGCGGCGATACGCTTTATATGTAGGTCTCAGCCGATTGCCGCCCAAGCGCAATCCTTCTCGCGCGCCCATGCGTATATCGCGCCACATACGCGCAATGATCAGGCTTAACAAAAGCCCAGATGGCGCGGCGCAGGTCACATTTCCGCCCCGCCCCATCCTAAAACTTGGGACGCTTCGATCGCGGCGGACTTAATCCATTGCTCCTGCGCCCTGGTCGGTTTGGCTGGCGTGTCCCGAGATGGGCCAGCCATCGCAAGAACCACGCCACACACCTTTGGCGTCAAAGACCGGCGCCGCCAAAGCATTGGCCCAATATTCAACGCTGTCGATTGCCGTAGCCCAGCCATCCTGGCGGATCTTCGCAACACGATTGCACAGCGTTTCGACCTCGCCCGTCCCGCTCTGTGCAGCGAGCAAATCCTTTGGTCCGAATGCAAGCGCGACCAGTCCATGGGCGGATGTCCGAAGATCCAGACGCCCGCCGGACTTGACGGCGAAGTCCAACTGATTTTTGCCGGCGATTATCTCAAGGATCGTAACCTTATCTTCGATCAAACTGCCCAGCGTCACGCCGAAGCCGCAAGCATGGCTCAGGCGCGGCATCACCGGACGCATGAGTTCGATAAGTTCGTCACGGGCGCGCGCCGATCTCATAGCCTTCCGTATAAGGGTCTTGGCGGGCGTAACCCAAATCAACAAGGCGCCGCCGATGTCGATGCGCACGCGGTTTGGATATGCCCAGATCGTTCGAAATCTTCGTTACCCCTTTGCGTGCGTTGCGGACGCCAAAAGCTCAATCAGACTAAGCGTGAGCTGCACCGATTCCAACCCGGCGGCCGGATGGTCTTTGTCAGCGACCGCGATGTTTAAGTTCTTTAGCATCCAGAACCGCTCGATAAGGAATTTCCGAGGGCTCAGCACGACCCTGAATGCCCAGTGTGTCAGGGCTCCAGCGCTACTCCAAAGCGCGCATTCAGCCTGCATCAACAATTCGCGCGTACCTTGCCAATATTAGCCGGGCAGCGTTGGAACAGCCAAAGACGCCGCAGGGTTTTGAGATGCTAGAATACATTCGGGGTCAATTATTTATGCTTACCTGAACAAGCCGCCGCGCCCGCGTCTTTGCTACAAAGAGACAAGATTGAAATAGAAGTGATCACGTCATGACTATCGCAGCAAAATCTCAGGACGTCCTGCAATTACAGGAAATCACGAGCGCCGCTGCATGGCGCGGGGACGTGTTGTCGAAGACAGATTCTTGGATCTATGTGTTGCACGATCGTCAGATCGCAGAGTTAGAGACGCTTGGCGCTCACTTTGTCGAAGCCGATCCCGATTTGAGATTCGTACAAAAGAAAGATTACCCACTCATCGCGTGCGCTGAAGCGGTGAAGGAATGGGGCCGCGACGTCGATTGCGGGCGCGGCTTTGTGTTGGTCCGCGGTTTGCGCACACACCTTTATTCCGACGCGTTGTCTGCGGCGATTTACTATATTCTCGGCCTTTATATGGGCGATCCGATCCGCCAGAACGAAAAAGGCGATTTGATCGATTCGATCTACGCCACATCCGATAAGATGATGGACGATCCAACCGCGAAATCCTCCAAGGTGCGCGATTCATTAGCGTACCATTCGGATTCGTCCGATGTTGTATCGCTGATGTGCCTGCGGCCCGCGAAACAGGGTGGCGCGTCATGCCTCGTTTCCGGCGCGGAAATTTATAACGAGATTCTGCGCCGGCGCCCGGATCTCGCGCCCCTCTTGTTCGAGCGATACCATTGGGATTGGCGGCGCCAGGATCAATATGCCCCCGCCGATACCTACACATCGCCCATCGTCGATCTGACGAATGGCGTGTTCAGCATGTATGCAGGTTCGCTCTATATTCTTACGGCGCAGGAATATCCCGGTGTGCCGCAATTACGCCCCGAGCAGATCGAGGTCGTGAAGCTGTTCGACGAAATCGCCTACGAGCCTGGCATGGCGATCGAGATGGACTTCCGCCCTGGCGACATTCAGTGGCTATCAAATTATGCGGCGTTGCATTCACGCACCTTGTTTCAGGACTACCCAGAACCACAGAGAAAACGCCATTTGCTGCGCTTGTGGCTGAGCCGCGACGGCGATCGGCCGCGCATTCCCGGATTTGGCAAAAACGGCGTCGTTCAAGTGCGCCACAAGCCGCGCGAGGGCCAAATAATCGACGACCAAGGGTTCTTCAGCATCCGGGTCGCAGCAATACCGCGCTTATTGGCCGATCACGGTTGATAAGTGGGATCGAGTAAGCGACCCCTTCGTGCGGCGCTTAATGTGAAAGGCGGCGCTCTTCTCCTCTTGGGCGCCGCCTTTTTATTTTGAGTTGATGAAATCGGGGTGTTCTTATTCACGCGTAAAATTCGCCGGAATCTGTGGGTTCTCGCCTGCTTTCCCCCAGAGTGAGATGCTTTTGGGATGCAATTTAATATCAGCGCAATCTAGGGCGTCTTGTCTGGCTGCGTCGAGAAACTTTTATGGCGCTTAAGCTTTGACGGGAGCCGCCGCTGCTAAGGCAGACTGGCGGTGGCGCGAGGGCGATATACCGAAGCGATCCCGGAAGGAACGACTGAAATGCGCCGCGTCATTGAAGCCCCAGCGGAAGCAGATTTCCGAGACGGAAAGCTGGGCGTGCACGGGGCTCACCAGATCGGCGTAGCAGCGCTCTAACCGGCGAGTCTTTATGTAGCTTGAGAAAGTCGGCTGGTTTTCGGTGAAGAGCTTTTGCAAATAACGCGGCGACACGCTGTTTTCGTGGGCCACCTTCACAAGGCTCAATTCCGTATCATGGAGCATCGTCTCGATTTTCTGGCAGATGCGCTTCAGATGCATCGCACGTGCGCCGGAGGCGCCGCCGCGGGACTCTATGCCCCCCGAACTGGCGAGGCAGGCCACCAGGAACTCGATCATCGATTGTTCAATTGGCTGATATTGATCAGCCTCCAAGCATTCGATCGTGTTCGCCAGCGTCAGCATGAAGCCGTGGAAAATCTGCTCCAAAGCCGTCGTGCCGGGCAAGATGCCGACGCGTTGCCCCAACGGCGTGATCATGCGGGGGCTGATCGCCAATTGCGGGATCTTGATGAAAAGCATGCGGAAGGGCGTGGTCAGCGCTAGCGTGGAATCCACCCCCGACGCGCCATAGATTATCGAGCGCGGGCCCAGAGGCCTGACGGCGCCGCCAACTTCCAGCCGCCCTTCGCCGCGCGCCAATACGGCGAGCCAGACCGGTGAAGAGTGGCTGCGATTGCGCCCCGAATAGGTCTGGGGCGAGGCGTCCAGAAGCGCGAACTCACAGCCCAGCGGCGTGGTCGCCACCGTTACTGAGCCGCTCACATTCGCAAGCGAGGAAAGATCGGCGACTGGCAGCATGAGGCGGCGCAGGACATCCACCCACGCTGCTTGCCGATCTGCTTCAGGCAAAGCCTCTAACGAAAACTTCCAAAGCGCCATTTTACTCCGGATCTTTGGCGACGCCCTTTTCAGGGAAAATGCGCTGGTCGATCCTTACGTGAATGCCCTGGGTTCCGTCCACCGCCTGGGTCACGCCGAAATCGGCCGCGATGGACATTAGCGAATAAGCGTCGTTGCGCCATAGCCCCTGATGATTGGTCAGGCGATTGACCATATCCAGGGTCGCGGTCTTCATGGCCTTGTTCAAATCCTCCTGGAAGCCATGAACAATCCAATGATCAGCCGTTTCAAGAAGCGGCGATGGGAAGGCGAAATCCTTCCTGAGAATGATCTGGAACAGAGAATTCACCGACGCTTCGATGGCCGTGCCCGAAATCTCGCCATCACCCTGCGAGACATGCGGATCGCCGACAGAGAAGAGCGCGCCTTTGACCTGGACCGGGTAATACATCGTCGCGCCCGCGCCGATGCGCCAATTGGAAATATCCTGTCCGCAAAGGCCGAAGCGAACTACTCTGCAGCCCTTGAGCAAACCGCTATCGCGGCGTGACTCAAATAAAATAACCTCCAAGATTTCCGGGGCGGATCACTTTGAGCATGTGCAGCGTTCTGGGCTGCGTATCCCCACGCTGCTCACCTGGATTGCAAATCAACGCCATAAAGTGTCTCGATCTTTCTGTCTTTAATGTCTGAGGTTCGTGCGATTGCACCTCAGGCCGCGCCCTTGACTGCCTTGATGCGCTCACCGCCGCCGCTCAAACGATCGAATGTTTCCCGATAGCGCTTGATGAGCCAGCGATTGAACTAAATTTGGGCGCCCTCCTGCTGGCAATAGCGGCCGCGCGGCGCGAACTTAGGCCGCAGACCAACCTGAACTGGTCCGTCTACGTGCATATCCTGGGCGATGATGTGCCCGGCCGAATTCATGTTCGGGTCGAATTTGTGCTGGAAGGCGGGATGTTTCGTCGCGCCGGGCGCAACAATAAAGCCCACGTCTTGCTCCATCGTCTCCGGGCCCGTGGGCCCCAAGATAAAATAGATCACCATGTCGCTCATCATCACCAACGACAGCGTCGGCGGGATCTTCGCAAACGTCATGCGATTGCGGTCAAAGTCATTTAGGCCAGGAAAAATCGGCCTCTGCGCGACTTGCGTGGGATTAAAGCTGGCGTCCTTGTGCAGCGTGCCATTGTAACGCAGGAATCGAGCGTCCGCTGCATCGGCTTCGGGAAACTCGGCGCGCTCGGACGGCATGAAATCGTGCAATGGCCCGCCATGCAGCGTCGAGGCGTGGTAGCCCTCATTGTTGTTCTCGAACATCACCTTCCAGTTCCAGGCGAACGTGCCTGGTTTGTGCGGACGGATGTCGTCACCGCCCGCAAGGTCATAGCTCTTGAGGGCTTCGGTGACTTTGGCGAGACGCGGCGCGGCGGCGCGCTCTTGTCGGTCTGCGGCGAATTTGTTGTCTTTTGCGTCTGCTGTAATTTTACGCTGCGGCGTTCGCATCTCTCAGAAAAGCCTCGATTTCAATGATTTTTGGCGCTGCATCCGCCGAGGCGCGCGATACTGACAAGGCTGCCGCTGCTGATGCGAAGCGCAGGCCATCCACCAGATCGCTGTTCTTCGCCAGAAATGCAGCCAGAGCGCCATTGAACACATCGCCCGCGCCGGTGGCGTCGATCGCCTTCACCCGAAAGGCCGGCACACGCACCAAGGCGCCGTCGATCAACGCTGCGCAACCATTCAGTCCTAAGGTCACGACCGGCTGGCCCGCGCCCGCTTTCTTCAAAGCGTGCAGCGCGGCGTGAAGCGCTGGATCGCTTTGATCGTCGATGCCGGTGAGGCGCGCGAGTTCAAGCTCGTTCGGCGTCACAATATCGGCCAGCGGCATGAGGCGCATCGCGCCGTCGATGGCCGGCGCCGGGTTCAGGATAGTGCGCACCTTATTCCGCCGCGCAACAATCATGGCCGCTTCAACTGATTCAAGCGGCAATTCCAATTGCACGACCAGCGCATCGGCGGAGGCGATCAGATTTTCGGCGGCTTGGATATCTTTGGGCGTCACCGCGCCATTGGCGCCCGGCGAGACCGCGATCATGTTTTGACCATCGGCAGCGACGAGTATCAGCGCCGTGCCGGTGGCGTTCCTGCGGGCTGCAACGAATTCCACGTTGACGCCCGCATCCTTGAAATGCGCCAGCGCCAGGGCGCCGTGATCGTCCATGCCCACCGCGCCAATGAAGTGCGTCTCGCAGCCCAAACGCGCCAGCGCCACCGCTTGATTGTGTCCTTTGCCGCCGACGGCGATATGAAGTTCGCCGCCGATCACAGTCTCATTCGGTTTCGGCAGAGCAGGTAAATCGACCACCAGATCGATATTGATGCTGCCGGCAACGACGATCTTCGGCTTGTTGGATACCTTGGCGCTCATGCGCTTCTCCGCTGAGATGCAAAAAAATGAAAACAACGCTTTGAGGCGCCAATTGTTTTGGTCTTGTCCTCTTCCGCACGACCTATTGCCTTAAACTCATGTGCTCGCCTAGGCGGTGAAGAGACTCTTCCTAATGATGGCGTGCGCCCCCCAATTGCCGTTGGCGACTTGCGATATGCCAAAATCCACGCCAACCGAGAGCAGCGAGATCGCCGCGTCTTCGGAGGGCCCCTTCGCTGTCATCAAGAAGCGGCGCGCCTTACGGAAGCCGTCGCGCATAGCGCAGTCCACAGAGGCTTTTTTGAAGATTTCGCTCTGCGCCTTGTCGCCCAATTCGCGCAGATAATTTGGATGAGAAAAACCAAGGATCACCCATTCCTCCCGGGTTTCGTTCAAGGGATAATCGAGGTCGCGCAAGGTTTCGCGCTCTGTGATTTTCGGGTGTAGCACGATCTGGATCAGCGCGCTCATCGCGCATTCGATGGCGGCGCCGCATAATTCAGAATCGCCTTGAGAAGCGTGCGGATCGCCAAAGCACAGCAAACCTTCAGCAACGGCCACTGGCAAAAAAATTGAGCAGAAAGGGCCGATCCGCCAATTGTCTGAATTGCCGCCGAAATTCGCAGGCGGCACGGAATCCACTAGACCGTCATCGGCCGGCGCGCGCGCGACGAAGCCGAAATGCGGCCGCACCGGCATTTCGATATGGCGCAGAATGTCAAAATTCTTTTCGATCGTGGCCGGATCGATTGGGACACCGGGACAATCATAACGCTCGTACCGCACGCCATAAGGATCAGTCTGTGGCGTGTAGCGGAAATTATAGAGCGCGTGTGCGCAGCAGCGTTGCTCCTTGTTCTCCACCTCATAAATCGTGACGACTTCGCGCCCCTTTGGCTCTGTCAGAAGGTCGTTGAAGTGAAAGCCCCGGAACGCCGCGACATTGTTCCCGAAGGAACGCCCCGCATATTTCGAATTCTGCGACGGCCGCGTATTGATCTCCAAAAAGCGCACTTCGACGATGTCGCCCGGCTTTGCGCCCGCAATCGCGATGGGGCCGGTGCATATGTGCACACCGAAGCCCTCGCCCGCGCCGCGGCCGGGGCTCGTCGCGTCCATCGGCCCAGCGCCACGCCACTCAACCGCCTTGCTTTCCGCCGTCCAGCGATAGACGGCCTCCATGCCGGAAACGCCTTCAATCATACGCTCAGAATCGTCGGCCGCGTGATGAGTCAGCGCTTCGATCGTGACGTAATCGCCGAATTGCACGCGGGCGACCGGTTTTAAATGCTTGCTCAGAAAGCCCCAATGTACCGTCTCTGGCGTGCCTGGCAAATAATGATGCCGAACGCCGGGGGCAGGTGCATCGGCTTCGGCATGAATGGCGGCATCCGTTTCTTCGAGTTCCGCCTCTTGTGCATGATCGTCTTCATGCAGGCGTGGTTCAGGCGCTGTGGCGGGTCGTCCGCGGCGCGGCGCTTGCGCGCCTTCGGCGGCGGGCGGCGAGATTCCATATTGCTCGCGGAAGGCACGGCTGAATGACGCGGAATTGTTGAAGCCCCACTGAAACAAAATATCCGAGATGGATTTTTGCGCATGCAGCGGACTGATCAAATCCATGCGGCAGCGTTCTAGGCGGCGTAGCTTTACATAATGGCCAAAACTCTCGCCGACGCTTTCGAACAGCTTTTGCAAATAGCGCATCGAAATGCCATGCTCAGATGCGACTTGCTGCAGGTTAAAGTTCGGATCACTCAAGTACATTTCGATCGTGTGGAACACCCGCTCCAATAGAATCGCGCGGGCGCCAGCCGCGCCGCCGAGCGATTTGGCGGGCGCGTCTTCCAGCATCGCTGTGAGCAAAAATTCCGGCGGCGCCAATTCAACCGGGCGCACGCGATTGGCGTTCAAATCGAAGATCGCATCGGCCACCGACCTCAACATGCCAGAGAGTATAAGGCCCGTACCGACATCGCTCGCAATCGGCGCCACACCGCCTGGCAGAGGCGTGCGCACGCGCAGGCTCAAAAAGGCCTTCGGAATCTTGACAAGGAGAAACCGATGGTCACGCCGGAAGTCGAGCAAAGCCTTGGCGTCGCCGTCTCCGAAAATGAGGCCGCCTTCCTGGATGAAAGTTTCAGCGCCCCCATAAGTCAGGGTCGCCTCACCCTCGAGAATGGCAATGATCCATATTTGCTCGGATTCCTCCGCGATATCGATCCGTAGCAACTGCGTGGTCGATGAAATGCAAATAAAGTCGAGCTTTTGCTGACTCTGGTAGGCGTTGAGCTCGCCATAAACAGCAGCGGCGTTCAGCGCTTCGAGCGCGATCGATTTGCGTTGGAGCGCAAAGCGCCAAGCGTCCCAGCGTTGCTCTTTGGGATAAGCGTTTGTGGTGAAGCGCAAAATTGCGCCCTCCCGCCCCTCGTCGACCGGATCTGAGGCGACCACCTGCGGTATTAAATCGCCTTTATTCAACCGCTTATGTCTCTCCTGCGGGCAAGCTTAAGCCCTGTGCGTGAGAATGCTCGATGTTAGAAGCTACCGTATTTGACGGCTCCCGTGCGCCCTGCGTCAACGCCAAGCATGTGTTCGTGCGCACAGGGGCAAGAATTTGTGCGGCGATGCAGCAGATTATCAAGTGCGAAGACGTGTCTCAGTTTGCAGACGACGCGCAAAATTATGGGCCTGTTGCGACAAGCCTACCCTCCCCGGCGCGCCCTATCAAAAAGGCGGAACACGACGCCCAAACATTGCGGGCCTATGAACAACCTAATGTCGAAGCCGGAACTCAAGATTCGAATTCAGAACATTGTCGAGACGGGACCTTTCGGACCTGGGCGCGTCCGCATATTCAACTTGCGGCCAACAACAGGGGGCGCGCTCCCTCCTTTTGAGGCGGGCGCGCATATTGACGTCGAGGTGCGGGACGGTCTGCTGCGCCAGTATTCGCTGCTGAACGCGCCGGGCGAGACGCATCGCTATGGTGTGGCGGTGGCGCTGGATGCTGTGAGCCGCGGCGGGTCGCAATATCTGCATGAATGGATCGACACCGGCGATGCATTCGGCATTAGCGCGCCGCGCTGTCACTTTGCCTTGGTCGAAGACGCGCCCTTTAGCGTACTGATCGCGGGCGGCATCTGAGTGACGCCGCTCTGGGCTACGGCGCAGCGTTTGATTTCATTGGGCAAGCCATTCGTCTTCTATTTTGGCGCGCGCTCAATGGAGGCCGCGCCGCTAGTCACTGCATTCCAATCGGACGCCGGCGCGCTTCTGGATCTGAAGGCGATCGTTCGTGAATCTCCAGCGGGCGCGCATTTCTACGCCTGCGGCCCCGCCGGCATGCTGGACGCGTATCTCGCAGCGACGGGATCCGTGTTGTCGGAGCATGTACATTATGAGCGCTTCTCCGCCGAGACTGAACAAGCGCGCGAGGGCGGCTTCGAAGTCGAATTGGCGCGCACGGGAAAGCGGATCGCGGTGTCGCCGGGGCAGACGATTTTAGAGGTGCTGAAACTTGCCGGCGTGAACGCCAATCATTCTTACGCCGAAGGAATTTGCGGGGCCTGCGAAACGCCGATCCTGGAGGGAATCGCCGATCACCGCGACAGCGTGCTCTCCGACGCCGAAAAGGCCGCGGGCAAGACTATAACAATCTGCTGTTCCGGCGCACGCTCAGCGCGCCTCGTTCTGGATATATGACGCCGCAATGCAATTGATCGCCGCCCACACACGCGGTTTAAGTAGACCTGAAAGCAGAGCCCAACGGCCGCAAACAGGGAGAGAAGCGTGAAAGCCTATAGCATCGTCGCCTTCGGCGAAAAATTAGAGAAGCGTGACGTCGAAACGCCGAATCCGGTGGGCCGTGAGGTTTTGGTGAAAGTGCGCGCGGCGGGCGTCTGCCATAGCGATATTCATATATGGGAAGGCGGCTACGACCTTGGCCATGGACGCAAATTGTCGCTCACCGATCGCGGCGTAGCGCTGCCGCGCACATTGGGACATGAAACGGTCGGCGAAGTGGTCGCCATGGGCCCGGACGCTGACGGCGTCGAAATCGGTAGAACCTATCTGGTTTATCCTTGGATCGGGTGCGGCGACTGTGCATCCTGCAAGGAGGAGGCGGAAAATTACTGCACGAAGTCGCGTAATATCGGCGTTCACTGTGACGGCGGTTATGCGGAATTTGTCAGCGTCCCTGATGGCCGCTACCTCGTGGATATCGGCGATCTCGATCCGGCGCAGCTGGCGCCTTTCGCCTGTTCGGGCGTCACCGCCTACAGCGCTATCAACAAACTAGGGCCGAGGATCAAGCGCGCGCCCATCGTGCTGATCGGCGCCGGCGGTCTGGGCCTGATGGCCCTGGCGATTCTGAAGGCGCTGGACTCAAAAGGCGCCGTCATCGTCGACGTCAACCCCGAAAAGCGCGCCGCCGCTTTGGAGGCCGGCGCCATTGCGGCGATTGATCCCGCCGCACCGGACGCCATCGCGCAAATCGTGGCAGCCGTCGGCGGCGCGCCAGAAGGCGTGATCGATCTCGTCGGCGCGCCCGCCACCAGCCAATTGGGTTTCGACCTCATCGGCAAAGGCGGCGCCTTGGTGATGGTGGGCCTTTATGGCGGCGTCGCCACCTTCCCCCTGGCGCTCATCGGCGTGAAGGGCGTGACGATTTTCGGCAATCTCGTCGGCAATCTGCAAGAAACGCAGCAGGTCGTTGATCTGGTGCGCAGCGGCAAGCTGGCGCCGATCCCCGTCACGCGCCGCCCACTCTCCGAAGCCAACGAAGCTCTGCTGGATCTACGCGCCGGCAAAGCGCATGGCCGCTTTATTCTTTGTCCTGATCCTCAACACTGAGAACCGACATGACCGCCGATCCGATTGTTATTTTGTCCTACGCCCGCACGCCCATGGGCAGCTTTCAGGGCGCTTTATCTTCGCTGAAGGCGACCGATCTTGGGGCCGCTGCGGTGAAGGCGGCGATGGAACGCGCAAAAGTCTCGGGCGACACGATCGACCGGATCTATATGGGCTGCGTCCTGCCGGCGGGATTGGGCCAGGCGCCCGCACGGCAAGCGGCGCTCGGCGCCGGTCTGCCAGAGTCCGTCGAAGCGACGACGATCAACAAAATGTGCGGGTCCGGCATGCAGTCCGCGATCATGGGTGCAGAAGCGCTCGCCGCCGGAACAGTCGATATGATTGTCGCAGGCGGCATGGAGAGCATGACCAATTCGCCCTATGTTCTGCCCAAGCATCGCGGCGGCGCGCGCATCGGCCATGACCGCATTCTCGATTCCATGATGATGGACGGCCTGGAAGACGCCTACGAACCCGGCAAGCCCATGGGGGCCTTCGCCCAGGACACGGCAAACGCCTATCTATTCACGCGCGCTATGCAGGACGATTACGCAGTGCGGTCTTTGGAACGCGCGCGCGCGGCGATCAGCGGCGGCGCATTCGTCGGAGAGATCACGCCGGTAATCGTAAAAAGCCGGAAGGGCGAGACGACAATCGATCAAGATGAACAGCCCTTCGCCGCCAGTCCCGAAAAGATTCCGACACTGAAGCCCGCCTTCGCAATGGATGGTACGATCACAGCGGCAAGCTCCGCATCGATCTCGGACGGCGCGGCGGCATTGGTGATGACGCGATTGAGCGTGGCGGAGACGCTCGGACTGCACCCTGTCGCGCGCGTTGTCGGCCTGGCGGCCCATGCGCACGCCCCTGCCCTCTTCACCACCGCGCCGGTATTCGCCATGCGCAAGGCTTTGGCCCGCGCGGGCTGGAGCGCGGCGGACGTTGATCTTTTCGAAGTGAATGAAGCCTTCGCTGCCGTCGCCATGATCGCCGCGCAGGAGCTCGACATCCCGGCCGATAAACTTAACGTGAATGGCGGCGCTTGCGCGCTCGGTCACCCGATCGGCGCGTCTGGCGCCCGCATCATCGCCACGCTTCTGGCGGCGCTGAAAACACGCGGCCAAACGCGCGGGATGGCGAGCCTCTGCATCGGCGGCGGCGAGGCCACCGCCATGGCGCTCGAGCTATGCTGATTATCGCGCGATGAAACCGCCATCGATCGGCAGAGAAATACCCGTCACATAAGACGAATCGTCCGACGCCAGCCACAGGGCGCCGTGCGCGATTTCGTGCGCCTGCGCCGTGCGGCCCAGTGGAATGGCGGCGGCGAACTTCTTTTGGTTTTCCGCCAGCTCTTCCGGCTTGCCGCCGCGATTGAGGAATAAGCCGAGCATCGGCGTTTCCGTCAGACCGGGGCAAACGACGTTCACGCGAATCTTCTCCGGCGCATAGCGTAGCGCCAGGCTCTTCGTAAGTCCGACAACGCCGAACTTCGCCGCAGAATAAATCGGGCTCAGCATTGAACCGACGAGCCCGGACACCGAGGCAGTGAATACGATGGAGCCGCCGCCGCGCTTTCGCATCGCCGGAGCCGCTTCTCCCGCACAGATCAAGGCCGAGGTGACGTTCAGCGCCATGGCCAGATTGTATTCGTCGATATTGACGTCTTCAACTTCCGCCGGACCGGGGATGCCGGCATGCGCCCAGAGAATGTCGAGCCCGCCAAGCTTACCTATGGCCTCCGCCATCGCGGCTTTGCAGCCATCCGGCGTTGAAAGATCGCCGCGAACAATGAGCACTTTGTCGCCAAACTCTGCCTTCAGCGCCGCGAGGGCCGCTTCATTGATGTCGACCGCCGCGACCGTCGCCCCTTCGCGTACGAAGAGCTCAACGCCGGCCTTGCCCATGCCGGAGGCCGCCGCCGTGATGATCGCGAGTTTATTCTTTACGCGCACAGCCAGCCCTCCCTCAGCTTGCATATGGATTAGCGAATTGGCCGGTGAGGCCCATCACCGTCGTGCGCGTCTCCAGATAAGGATCCAACGCATGCACACCGTTCTCGCGGCCCCAGCCGCTCGACTTAAAGCCGCCATAGGGCGTGGACCAGCGGATCCAGCGATAGGTGTTCACCCACACCATGCCCGCTTCAATCTGCTGCGACACGCGATGCGCACGCGCATTGTTCTGCGTCCAGAGGCCGGCGGTCAGGCCATAGGTCGTGTCATTCGCAATGGCGATGGCTTCTTCTTCCGAGTCGAACGGAATGATTGAGGCGACAGGCCCGAAGATCTCCTCACGCGCGATCCGCATATTGTTGTTGACGTTGGCGAACACGGTCGGTTCGACGAAGTAGCCTTCCTCGAAGCCCTTACCGTCGATGCGCTTGCCGCCTGTGACGAGTTCAGCCCCTTCGGACTGACCGATATCGATATAAGACAGCGTCTTCTTCAACTGCTCGCTGTGGGCCTGCGGCCCCATATGGGTCGCCTCGTCCAAAGGCATGCCGACGCGCACCGTCTTGGCGCGGCTGCGGAAAGTGTCGACCACTTGGTCGTAGACCTTTCGCTCAACCAGCACCCGCGAACCCAGAGCGCAGCTTTGTCCGCACACCGCCCAAGCGGACGCCGTCGCCGCGTTCAGCGCCACATCCAAATCGGCGTCTGCAAAAATAATGTGGGGGGACTTGCCGCCCAGTTCAAACGTGAAGCGCTTCAGCGTATCGGCGCCGCTCTTGACGATTTCCTTGGCCGTGCGGCCTTCGCCGGTGAAAGAAATCTTCGCCACGTCCGGATGCGCCACCAGCCGCGCGCCAACGTCGTGCCCATTGCCGGTAACAACATTGAACACACCCGCGGGAAAACCCGCTTCATGGATCAAGCGCGCCAGTTCCAAAGCGGTGACGGAAGTTTGCTCCGCCGGCTTCAGCACCACAGTGCAGCCCGCGGCCAAAGCAGGCCCGAGCTTCCAGCACACGGTCAGCAGCGGGGCGTTCCATGGTGTGATGCAGCCGACGACGCCGACCGGCGTCTTCGTGGTAAAGGCATGCACCGTATCGTCGAATGGGATCGTGTCGCCGGTAGACTTATCGGCGAGCGACGCGAACCATTGATACCATTGCGGATGATTGGCGACGTCAACGCGCGATTCGCGAATCACGCGCCCGCAATCCTTGGTCTCCAGGACCGCCATTTCCGGCGCAAAGGCCGCATAGAGGTCCGCGAATTTGCGGAGCAAAGCAGCGCGCTGCCAGCCGGGCGTACGGCGCCAGCCGGGAAGCGCATCCTTTGCCGCAGCAACGGCGCGATCGATGTCTTTCGGACTGCCGAACGGGATCGTCGCCCAGGCCTTGCCGGTCGCCGGATCAATGGTCTCTACGACATTGCCTTCAGCCGGCTCAACCCATTGGCCGCCGATATAAAGGCGGTCATAGCGCCGCAAACCGTCGCCGCCGCATCCCACTTGTCTGCTCATCGCATCCTCCCATCGCCGCTATCGTCTGGCGCTCTGCCTCAAACTTTAAGCGACTGAAGCGCCGTGCGCCCTTGTCGCTCACTCTCACACAGCCGCTTCGGCCAGAAATTTCTCGGCACGGCGGCGCACCAATTTTCCGAACTCATCCACCTTGTCCTGACAGCGGGAAATCGGCCCCGCCGTCACCAGCGACAAGCGCCGACCATCGTAATGCAAGGACACTGCAACACCTACCAAGTCCGCGCTATACTCAGCCGCACTCGAATGATAGCCGCGCGCGGCGCCCTTCTTCAGACGCGCCTCAACCTCTGCGACATTGGTCGGTGAGGAGGACGTGAAGCTTTCGAAATCCACCTTGCGATAGAGCGCCTGCCGCTCCGCCTCGGAAAATTGCGCCAGCAATGCGCGCCCCGAAGACGAAGCGTGCATTGGCGTGCGACTACCCACCTTGGCGAAATATCGGATCATCGCACTCGATTCAGCTACGTATAAAAACAATGCGTGTACGCCCGATGGCGCGCAAATGGCTGTGGTTTCTCCCGTCGCTGCGGCGACGTCTTCGGCCAAGCGCTCCAATTCTTCCGGCAAAGGCTCGGCCTCGCCGATCCTGCGGGCAATCTCACAAATGCTTGGGCTTGGAAAAAAGCCGCCTTTGCCGCGCGGCTCGTAGAGATAGCCCGCGGCGCTCAGCGTCGTGATCAGGTTGTGCGTGCTCGATCGCGGCCAGTTCAATTCGTCCGCGATTTCGCTCAAGGTTGCTGGGCGGCCGCGTGCCGCGAAGAACTCCAACAGCTCCACGACATTGAGCGCCTGCCGGACCAGCATCTCAGCCTGCTCCCAGAAGATATGCGCGCGCAATTCGCATCACGCGCCAATCGCCTCAGGCTTGCGGCGCATCATGGCCGTGCGGCGGCAGGTGGCGACGATCTCGCCACGCTGATTGGTCATGATGTGCTCCAGCTCGACCAGACCAACCTTTGGGTTGGATTTGGAAAGTCGTTTAGAAATGACGTTGGTCTGCGCTTTCAGCGTATCGCCATGAAACACCGGTTTTGGGAAATTGATGTCGCTCATGCCGAGATTGGCGACTGTCGTGCCGAGCGTAGTGTCGGCGATGGTGAGGCCGACCAATAGGCCCAACGTGAACAGGCTATTGACCAGCGGCTTGCCCCATTCGGATTTCGAAGCGTAATCAAAATCGATGTGCAGCGGCTGTGGGTTCATGGTCAGCAACGAGAAACTGACATTGTCGTATTCCGTGATCGTGCGGCTCAGTTGGTGATCGAAATGCTGACCGATCTCGAATTCTTCGTAATAGAAACCACCCATTTTAATCCCCTTTCGGCGCGCCGATGACGCCTTTTGCTTGCAACGCATCGACGCGTGCCGGCTCAAAACCCCAGTCCAAAAGTAGTTCCCGGCCCTCGGCGCCAGCTTCCGTTGCGGAGCTTGGCGCAGGCAATTGCGTGCGGCTAAAGCGCGGCGCCGGCGCTGGCTGCGTCACGCCGTCCAAATCTATAAAGGAACCGCGCGCCTTGAAATGCGGATGCTCAGGCGCCTCGCGCATATCGAGCACCGGCGCAAAGCAGGAATCGGTGCCTTCCAAAACGGAGCACCATTCGTCGCGGTTCTTTTCCCTCATACGCGCAGCAATCGCCTCGCGCGCTTCTGGCCAATTTGCGCTGTCTGCCATTTCTGGAAAGGCGGCGGGATCGAAGCTGATTCGTTCCAGCAGCACGCGTTGAAACTTACCCTCCACGGGCGCGATGGAGACATATCGCCCGTCTTTGCATTCATAAACGTCATAAAATGGCGCGCCCCCGTCGAGCACGTTCGTACCACGTTCCAACGAGTGCAGGCCCGCCGCCATCATGCCAAAAAATGAACCGAGCAGCATCGTCGCGCCTTCCGCCATCGCCGCATCGACGACCTGCCCTTGGCCGGAGGTTTTCGTCTCCAGCAAGGCCGCGAGCACGCCGAGCGCCAGCAACATACCGCCGCCGCCGAAATCGCCGATCAGATTGAGCGGAATCGCCGGCGCTTCGCCTTTTTTACCGATTGCCGCGAGGGCGCCCGATAGAGCAATATAATTGAGGTCATGCCCTGCGGATTGCGCCAGCGGCCCATCCTGTCCCCAGCCGGTGATGCGGCCATAGACAAGTTTCGGATTTGCCTTCAGGCAGACATCAGGCCCAAGCCCCAGGCGCTCCATCGCGCCGGGGCGAAAGCCTTCAATCAACGCATCGGCGCCGCGCACCAAATCAAGCGCGCAGGCGACGCCATCGGGATGTTTCAGGTCCAGCGCCACCGAGCGCCGCCCACGGCGCGCAATGTCATATTTCGGCGCACGCGGCAGACCCAAGCCGCTTGGCTCCAAGCGATCAATCACCGCCACGTCCGCGCCCATATCCGACAACAGCATGCCGCACATCGGTCCAGGCCCGATGCCGGAAAACTCCACGATGCGGACGCCCTTTAACGGGCCGCTTTTGGTCATGACGGTTCAGCGATCCTCAATAGGATTTCGGCAAACCAAGCACGCGCTCGGCGATGAACGACATGATGAGCTGTGGGCTAATCGGCGCGATTCGCGGCACCAGCGATTCACGCAAATACCGCTCAACGTGATATTCCTTGGCGTAACCAAATCCGCCATGCGTCATCACCGCTTGCTGACAGGCATTGAAGCACGCTTCACCCGCAAGATATTTCGCCGCGTTCGCGCTCGGGCCGCAGGGCAGGCCGTTGTCGTATTCCCACGCGGCCTTGTGCACCATCAGCCAAGCAGATTCGAGTTCCATCCAATTCACGGCCAGCGGATGCTGGATGCCTTGGTTCTTACCTATGGGCCGATTGAACACGACGCGCTCATTTGCGTAATTCGTCGCCTTCTTCAGGGCGACGTTGCCAAGCCCCACGGCTTCCGCCGCGATCAGTACACGCTCGGGATTCATGCCTTCGAGGATATATTCAAAGCCGCGGCCCTCTTCCCCGATGCGATCCTCTTCCGGCACTTCCAGGCCTTCGATGAAGAGCTCGTTTGAGTCCACGCATTTGCGGCCCATCTTGTCGATCTCCCGCACGTCAATCTTGGTGCGGTCGAGATCGGTGTAGAACAGGCTGAGGCCGAACGTGGCCTTCTTCACGTCTTCTAGCGGCGTTGTGCGCGCGAGCAGAAGAATCTTGTTCGCCACTTGCGCCGTAGAAATCCAGACCTTCTGTCCATCGACGAAGTAACGATCGCCTTTCTTCACCGCGCGGGTTTTCAGCTGCGTGGTGTTGAGGCCCGTGTTCGGCTCGGTGACGCCGAAACAGGTACGGTCACGGCCGGACACCATGCCGCCCAGCGCACGCTTTTTCTGGTCGGCGTTCCCGTGCACGACGACAGGGCTCAGTCCGAAAATATTGATGTGTAGGGAAGAGGCGCCCGACATCCCCGCGCCAGATTCCGCGATTGTGCGCATCATCACCGCCGCTTCGGCGATGCCCAGGCCAGAGCCGCCATGTTCTTCTGGAATACATATGCCGAGCCAGCCGCCATCGACGAAGGCTTGATAGAAGTCTTCGGGGAAGCCGCCTTCCTTGTCTTTCTTCAGCCAATAATCATCGCCGAATTTGGCGCAGATCGCGGCGACGGCCTCTTGGACGTTCTGTTGGGATTCGCTGAGACGGAAATCCATTATTCTCTCTCCTTAATTTGCGGGCGCGGGGACGTCGGGCACAATCAACACGCCGCTCTCGCGCAGCAATGCGATCTCATCGTCGCTCACGCCGTTCTCACGTAGAATCTCAATTCCGTGTTCGCCGAGCGTCGGCGCCATGCGATCGATGCTCGCCGGGGTTTCGGAGAAATGCATTGCAGGCTTCATGACCTTCATCTGGCCGAGGGCGGGATGCTCGACTGTTTGAAAAAAGCCGGTGGCGACTAAATGCGGGTCGTCCATCATGCTCTGCAGATCGTGCATCGGCATGCAGGGGATATCGGCGTTTTCGAGCGTTTTCAGCCAGTCCGCGCTGGTGCGCGTTTTGAAAAGCTCGGCAATCTCGGCGTAAACGTGATCGATATTCTTGGCCCGGCCGGCGAAGGTGTTGAAGCGGTCGTCCGTCCAGAAATCCATGCGGTCGATGGCTTCGAAAAAGCTCTTCCAGTGCTTATCGACATAGATCAGTGCGCAGACATAGCCATCCTTGGTCTGATAGGGGCGGCGGTCCGGAGAGATCTGGCGCGCATAGCCGCCTTTATCCATCGCCGGCACGAAGGTGAGCCCGGCCATGTGATCGCCCATGACCATGTTCACCATGGTCTCGAACATCGGCACGTCAACGCGCTGGCCAAGCCCTGTGCGCTCGCGTGCAAACAAGGCCGCGCAGATGACGCCGATGGCGGAGAAACCCACTGAGCGGTCGGCGAGCGCGAACGGCGCGTAGCGGGGCTGCCCATCGCGCGAGGCGCGCGCCGCCAAAGCGGGAATGCCCGCGCCGCCTTGGATCAAATCGTCGTAAGCCGGTTTCTTCGCATAAGGGCCATCCTGTCCGAAGCCATAGACGCCGGCATAGATAATCTTCGGATTGACGGCCTTGATCGCCTCATAGCCGAGGCCGAGGCGCTCCATCGCCTGCGGCCGGATGTTGTAGGCGAGCACGTCGCATTGCTTGGCAAGCTTTAGCAGCGTTTCGGGTCCGCCCGGCTTTTTCAGATCCAGGCAGATGCTGCGCTTGTTGCGGTTGGCGTTGACGTAGATGGCGCCCATGCCGGGGATTGCGGCGGGTGCGATCTGGCGCGTGAGGTCGCCCTCAGGCGATTCCACCTTCAAAATGTCGGCGCCCCAATCGCCCAGCGCCTGGGTCGCGAACGGCCCCATCATGACCGAGGTCATGTCCAGGACTTTTATCCCATGCAGAGGCCCCATGGCCCTCCCCGTTCCGTATTTGGAATTTTTTATTCAGATAGCTGAACCAAGAATTCATGGCTAGCGCTATCTGGAGGGGAATTGGGCCAACCAACTGGACTCAGCCTATGGACGTTGCGCGCAAAGTGACCGGCCGCAAAGCCGCACCGCCACCGTCGCTTACAGACTCACTCTTTCAGGCTCGAAGCGGCGCTGATGCCGTTTGGACACGCGGCAGTGTCGCTCAAGCGAAAACAGTCCTATCTGGTCGCCTGATACCAACGCCCCAAGCGACCGCCTGCAAGCCAAGGGAAGAAACGTGGCAGACAAACACAACAGCTACGCTGATCATTACGATGCAAGCGTGCGCTCGCTTGAGGATTTCTGGATGCGCGCGGCAGACGGCATCACTTGGTCTCGCAAGCCGACGATCGCCGCACAGCGCAATGACGACCTCACGGCGGACTGGTTTCCCGACGGCGTCTTGAACACCTGCTACAACGCCCTCGACCGTCACGTAGCAGCCGGCCGCGGCGACCGCATCGCACTGATTTTCGACAGCGCGATGACGAAGACCCTTTGCAACTACACCTATAACGAAGCGCTGGACCAAACAGCGCGCATCGCCGGCATGATCGCCGCGCAGGGCGTCGGCAAAGGCGACCGGGTGATCATTTACATGCCAGGCGTTCCTGAGGCGGTGTTCGCGATGCTGGCCTGCGCGCGCATCGGCGCCGTTCACTCGGTTGTGTTCGGTGGGTTCGCGGCGGCTGAGCTCGCCAAGCGTATCGACGACGCCACGCCGAAACTCATATTGAGCGCATCTTGCGGTTTGGAGCCGCATCGCGTCGTGCCGTATAAGCCGCTTTTGGATGAAGCGATCGAGCTTGCGCAGCACAAGCCATATCGCTGCATCATCTTGCAGCGTCCGCAATTGGAGGCGATCCTGTCGCCCGAGCGCGACTTGGATTGGCGCGAGGCGACGTCAAGCGCCGCACCCGCCGCTTGCGTCGATGTTGCCGCGACCGATCCCCTCTATATTCTCTACACGTCCGGCACGACGGGAATCCCCAAAGGAGTGGTGCACGACAATGGCGGCTACGCCGTAGCGCTGCATTGGAGTATGCGCGCCATCTACGGAATCGAACCGGACGACACTTGGTGGGCGGCGTCGGATATCGGTTGGGTCGTCGGCCATTCTTATCAGGTCTACGGCCCATTGCTTTATGGCTGCACGTCGGTTCTCTATGAAGGCAAGCCCGTGGGCACGCCGGACGCCGGCGCCTTCTGGCGCGTGATCCGAGAGCATAACGTCAAAAGTTTTTTCACGGCGCCGACTGCCATTCGCGCCATCAAGCGCGACGATCCCGAAGGTGAAATCCTGGCGCGTGACGGCGTCGGCAATCTGCAGGCGTTATTCCTCGCGGGCGAACGCGCAGACCCAGACACCGTCATTTGGGCGCAGAACAAATTGGGCGTCCCCGTCATCGATCATTGGTGGCAGACCGAATTGGGTTGGCCAGGCCTCGCCGTGTGCTTCGGCCTTGGCGATACGCACACCAAGATCGGCGCTGCAGGACGGCCCGTCCCTGGCTATCGCTTCGCCGCCTTGGACGAAGGGCACCAACCGCTGCCGGTCAACGCAAGCGGCGTGCTTGCCATTGAACTTCCCTTGCCGCCAGGCGCCTTGACTGGATTATGGCGTCGGCAGGAGCACTTCCGCGATTCTTATCTTTCGGCGCATCCCGGCTATTATGCGACTGGCGACGGCGGCATGATTGACGATGAAGGCTTTGTCCATGTGATGGGCCGCATCGACGACATCATCAATGTCGCCGGTCACCGCCTCTCGACGGGCGCCATCGAGCAAATTATCGCTGCGCACCCAAACATCGCCGAGTGCGCTGTGATCGGCGCCGCGGACGCCATTAAGGGTATGGCGCCGGTGGCTTTGGTGGTGCTGAAGTCCGGCGTTGATCGGGACCACGCCGTCATCACGCATGAAATCATCGAACGCGTGCGCCATGAACTGGGGCCGGTGGCCGCCTTCAAGAGCGCGGCCGTCGTCAATGCGTTGCCGAAAACGCGCTCGGGCAAAATCTTGCGCTCCGCTTTGCGGCGGATCGCTGACGGGGAGCAGATCGCAACGCCGCCAACGATCGAGGATCCGGCAACCCTCGATGCGGCGCGGAAAGCCTTCTTCCAGATTGGCTTCGGCAAGACGGTCGACTAGTCGGCCTTCAGAAGCTTGGCGTCGCCCTCGCCGCTGGCGATGCGCCAGCCCAGACCCGCCACAGCGGCCGCGCGCTTGCCATGGACCAGCGCGGCGTCGCTCGACGCGTTGCCGTCTAACGCGCGCTTGTAAACACCCTGACGAATGCCCGCATTGCGGAACAACGCAAAGGCCAAGGCGTATCGCCATTCAGCCTCCGTCGGCGGCGTTCCGCCCAGACGTTCGAAATAGCGCGCCACGTAATCGGCCTCCTCAGGAATGCCCAAGGCCGGCAGATCGGAATCGCCGAGGCCGCGAAGGCCCTCGTTCGGAAAACGCCATGCCATGACGTGCTGCGCGAGGTCCGCCAACGGATCGCCTAGCGTGGAGAGCTCCCAATCCAGCACCGCGACAATGCGTGGCGCGTCCGGCGCGAAGATCATATTGTCGTTGCGGAAGTCGCCATGGACGATGCGACTGTGCGCGCGTCCGGGATTGTTGGCGGGGAGCCAGTGGATCAGGCGCTCCATCGCCTCGATCTTTTCCGTCTCGGTGACGCGATATTGTTTTGTCCAACGTCCCACTTGCCGGCCGAAATAATCGCCCGGCTTGCCGAACTCGCCGAGGCCTAATCCTGTGGGATCGACCTTATGCAACGCTGCGAGCACACGGTTCATTTCATCGAAGATGGCCGAGCGTTTCGCCGGGCTCATATCCGGCAAGCGCGCGTCCCAGAAATTCCGTCCGCCTACGAATTGCATGATAAAGAATGGCGTGCCGACGATGTCGGAATCTTCACACAGAGCCAACGGCCGCGCGACCGGCACGTCCGTATCCTTCAGCGCATTGGTGACCTGATATTCTCGCTCTACCGCATGGGCGGACGGCAGAAGGACGCCCGGCGGCTTCTTGCGCAGCACGTAACGCGGCGCGCCATCGATCTTGATCGCATAAGTTGGATTGGATTGGCCGCCGGCAAATTTCTCAGCCGCGATCTCCCCTGAAATATCGGGAAGATGCGCCCGGAGCCAAGGCCCCAGACGCGCCATATCCAAAGCGTGCGCATCAGTCATATTTGGACAGTTCGAGGCGACCGAGTTGATGGCGGTGAACTTCATCCGGGCCGTCCGCAAAGCGGATCTTGCGCGCGTGCGAATAATAGCTGGCGAGGAACGTGTCCTGGCTGAGCCCCATCGCACCGTGCGCCTGCATGGCCCAGTCGATGACCTGACAGGCCATGTTCGGCGCCGCGACCTTGATCATCGCGATGTCGGCCTTCGCCTCTTTATTGCCGACCTTGTCCATGCGATCCGCCGCGTGGAGCGTGAGCAAGCGCGCCTGATCGATCATGATGCGCGAGTTCGCGATGCGCTCGATGATCACGCCCTGTTCGCTGAGTTTCTTGCCGAAGGCGGTTCGCTCCTTCACACGCTTGCACATCGCCTCGAGCGCGCGTTCGGCCATGCCGATCATGCGCATGCAATGGTGGATTCGGCCCGGCCCCAAACGCGCCTGCGCGATTTCAAAGCCGCGCCCTTCGCCAAGCAGCAGATTGCTGGCCGGCACGCGCACATTGTCGAACACGATCTCCATATGGCCCTGCGGTGCGTCGTCATAGCCGAACACGGTCATGGGCCGCAGTACATTCACGCCCGGCGTATCGCGCGGGATGAGGATCATGGATTGCTGCTTGTGCTTGGGCGCCGTCGGGTCCGTCTTGCCCATGAAGATCATGATGGCGCAGGTCGGATCGCCCATATTGGAGATCCACCATTTTCGGCCATTGATCACGTATTCGTCGCCGTCGCGCACAATCGAGCTTTCGATGTTCGTGGCGTCGGAGGACGCGACGCCTGGCTCGGTCATCGCGAAGGCCGAGCGGATCTCGCCATTGAGCAATGGCGTCAGCCAACGCTCTTTGTGCTCCGGTGTTCCAAAGCGCTCCAGCGTTTCCATATTGCCGGTGTCGGGCGCGGCGCAATTGAACACAACCGGCGACCAATGCACGCGCCCCATCTCCTCACAGAGCGGGGCGTATTCGAGATTGGTGAGCCCCGCGCCATGGCGGCTCTCCGGAAGGAAGAGATTCCAGAGGTTCGCTGCGCGCGCTTTCGCCTTCAGTTCCGGAATAACCGGCGCTGTCCCCCAGCGGCCGACTTCATTCAGCTGCTGGTGATAGGTCTTCTCGTTCGGATAGATGTGCTCATCCATGAACGCGCGCAGGCGCGTCAGGATTTCCGCCGTCTTGGGGCTGTGATCGAAACCGCTCATCCGTAGAAGCCCTTGCCTTCGCCCGCGAGTTTCACGAGCAGTTTCGATGGCGTCCAATATTCATCGCCATGGTCGGCGCGGAATTTTTCGATGCTGGCGAGCACCTTCGCCAAGCCGATCTGATCGGCCCAGAACATCGGCCCGCCTGTGTAAGACGGAAATCCGAGGCCATTGATCATCGACACGTCGATCTCATGCGGACGCGGCGCAACGCCCTCATCCAGAATCTTCGCGCCTTCATTGACCATCGCATAAAGCAGGCGTTCGCGGATTTCATCCGCGCCGATTTCGCGGCGCGTCAGACCGTGCTTTTCAGCGTGCGCGGCGATGAGCGCGTCCGTCGCCGGGTCGGGGCTCTGCTTGCGGTTTTCATCATAATTATACCAGCCCGCATTGGTCTTCTGTCCGAGGCGGCCGGCTGCGACCATCTGCTCTGGGAAGCTCGCCCGCAATTCGCGCGACGACATCGACGCCGCGCGCGCTTTACGCGCGGCCGCTTGCACGTCGAGGCCAGCAAGGTCGCCGAGCGCGAACGGCCCCATGGGGAAGCCGAAGCCGAGTACGACCTTGTCGATCGCCTCCGGCGTTGCGCCTTCCTCTATCAGAAAGAAGCCTTCGCGCGAGCGCTTGGCCAGCATACGGTTTACGATAAAACCGTCGCAGACGCCGGACAGCACCGGCAGCTTTGCGATCTTCTTACCGAACGCCATGATGGTGGCGACGACTTCGGGATCAGTCTTCGCAGCGCGGACGTTTTCCAGCAGCTTCATGACATGCGCCGGATTGAAGAAGTGCATGCCGCAAACGTCTGCAGGACGGCCCGAGGCCTCCGCCAGCGCGTCGATGTTGAGATAGGATGTGTTCGAGGCGAGTATCGCGCCCGGGCGCGTCGCGGCGCCAATCTGCGCGAACACCGTCTTTTTGACGTCCATGTTTTCGGTGACCGCCTCGATCACCAGACCTGCGTCTTTCAACGCGGACGGATCGGTGGCTGTGGTGATCAGCGCAAGGCGCGCATCCAAGGCGGATTGGCTCATGCTGCCTTTGGCGACGGATGCGCCCCACATTTTGTTGATGGCTTTCATCGCCGCTTCGACATGCGCATCGTCGAGACCCACCGCGATCACCGGCACGCCGGAGGTTGCGATCGCCATCACGATGCCGCGCCCCATGGCGCCGAGGCCGATGACGCCGGCAGTTTTTACGTCACGCAGCGGCGTGTTCTCGGCGAGGCCCGGAATGCGCGCCACTTCGCGTTCGGCGGCGAAGACATTGCGCAGCGCCTTGGATTGCGGCGAGGAGAGCGCGTCCTTGCACATCTGATATTCTAGCTCGAGCGCCTTAGCGAACGGATGATCATAGCCGAGGCGGATGGCCTCCAGCGCCTTCAGCGGCGCCTCCTGCCCGCGCTTGGAGCGGCCGAGTTTCTTTTTTGCGTCTTCAAATATGGCCGGATCGTCCGCCGGCATCGGCAGCGCGCCGGCGCTGCGCGCGCCCTTGCCTTCGGCGACGAGGCGCTTGGCGTAGGCGCGCGCGGCTTCGGTGAGATCGCCCGACGCGATTTCATCGATAAGCCCGGCGGCGAGCGCCGCCTCGGCTTTGATCGGCGCGCCTTCGGTCACGAGCGGAATCGTCACCGTAAGGCCAGCCAGACGCGGCGTACGCTGAGTCCCGCCGCCGCCCGGCAGGATGCCGAGATTGACTTCAGGGAAGCCGAATTTTGCGGCCTTGTCGGCAATGCGGTAATGGCAAGCCAGCGCAACTTCGAAGCCGCCACCCAGCACATTGCCATGCACCGCCGCGATGATCGGCTTTGTCGCCGCATCAAACATGGTCAGCACTTCCGGCAAAAGCGGCAAGGCCATCGGCTTGCCAAACTCCTTGATGTCCGCGCCGGCGACAAAGGTCTTGCCAGCACAGCGGATCACAAGGGCTTTTGCACTTGCATCGGCTTCGAAGCGCTTCACCGCATCGGCAAGGCCAGAGCGCACGCCGGCCGAGGTTGCGTTGACCGGCGGATTGTCGATCACGGCTTCGGCGATTCCGTCTTGGATCGTGTAGTCAACTTTGCCGGTCACGGGCGTCTCCCAATTTTGTTTTTCAATTCTTTGTTCGGATGATCAGCTTGGTCGCACGGACAAGATCACCTTGCCGCGCGCGCGCCGCTCCATCACATGCTCCAGCGCAGGGATGACCTCCTCCAGCGGAAACACGCGGTCGATCTCGGGCGTAATTTGGCCTTCGGCCAGCCATTGCAAAAGCTGGGCGATGTTCTTGCCATGATGCACCGGGTCGGCGCGTAGCGACATGCCCCACAACACGCCCATCGAAGACGCGCTTTTTAGCAATAGTAAGTTCGCCGGGATGTTCGGAATGTCGCCCGCGGCAAAACCGATCACCAAATGCCGCCCGCCCCAGGCGAGGCTTTTGATCGTCGCCAGCGTGCTTTCACCGCCGACCGGATCGTAGACCACATCCACGCCCTTGCCGCCGGTGATCTCCTTGATGCGATCGCGGAGGTTTTCCTTGGTGTAGTCTATGAGCTCCGTCGCGCCGCGCGATTTGGCGAGTTGCAGCTTCTCTGCGCTCGACGCCGCCGCAATGACTTTCGCGCCCATCCGCGCGCCAAGCTCCACCGCCGACAGACCGACGCCGCCCGCCGCCCCGAGCACCAGCAAAGTCTCGCCCGGCTGGATCGCCGCCTTGTCTTTCAGCGCGTGATAAGAGGTGCCGAAATTGATCAAGAGGCCTGCGAGCGCTTCGAACGAAACGCCCTCAGGCGCGTGATAGACTTGTGTTGCCGGGATCACAGCCTGTTCGGCGAATCCGCCAAGACCTGAGAACGCGACGACGCGATCGCCCTTTTTGAAGCCCGTCACCCCTTCGCCGATGGCCGCCACCATCCCCGCCGCCTCGCTGCCCGGCGCGAAGGGTAGCGGCGGCTTCGTTTGGTACTTGCCCTGGACGATCAGCCCGTCGGGGAAGTTCATCCCGGCTGCGTAAACGTCGATCAGCACATGGCCGGGCTTTAGTTCCGGCGCGGGAATGTCCGCGATCTTCAATTGGTCAATGGCGGCGAACGCCTCGCACCAAACCGCTTTCATCGCTTCCATCCATACGTTTGTTTGAAACAGTTGTTTGACCCAAGCACTGCGTCTATGTCAATGCAACTTGGGCGTTCGGATGCAGGATATGGCCAAAGGCAGTGAGACCGCGCCGAAAAAAGTAAGTGCGGCGGCGAATACGGAAGAAACAGATGCCGGGGCCAAGCGCCGGCTGTTCCTGGCCGCCGAGGCTTTGGTGGCCGAAAGCGGCTTCGAGGCGGTCTCCTCCCGTGACATCACCGCAGCTGCGGACGTCAACGTCGCTGCCATAAACTATTATTATGGCTCGAAAAATAAGCTCCTGTTCGAGGTATTCAAGGCCCGCGCCGGCGAGTTGAACCGCGAGCGCGCCGCCCTTCTCAACGCCGCCATCGCCAATGACTCCAAGGACGCCAAGGGCATTTTGCGCGCCTTGATTGAGCCGCCCACGCTCTGGATCAGCGACGAGCGCAAAACCGCTTTGCGTTTCTTAAACCGCTCCCGGAGCGAAGGACCGCAGGAAATCCGTGACGTTATTCTGAAGGATGTCCGGCACTTGAAGCTTTTCGCCGATGCTCTGACCAGTGCGCTGCCGCATCTGGATCGTGCGGACGTGCTGTGGCGCCTGCACTTCGCCCAAGGCGTTTTGCACCATAACAGCGCCGCCGATTATGCGCGATTGGACCTGCTCTCGGACGGTTTTTGCACCCCGAACGACCGGCAAGCCCTGCTGGACAGGTTGTTCGATTTCATCGCCGCGGGCTTTGGCGCTCCGCCCTCCAAATGACCAACCGATTTGCGCCGTTTCCGCAGCGTCAAACGGCGCTAGTCCCTTTCGTATCAATCGTTAGGGGATTGCAAACCCATTTATCGTAAAGTACATTACAAGCGCTGTTCTTCCACCTGATCGCCGTCATGCCGTCATCGCTCCTCTTAGCCCGCGTCCGCTTCAGCGCGATCGTGCGCCGCCGCCCCGACGCTCGCCGGCGCATGCCGCATGGCTGAGTCCGCAGCCGTCCCGCAGCCGGAAGCGGAAGGCGACATTCCGCCGCCGGCCACCAAGTTCCTGATCATGGCCTCGCTCATGACGGCAATGTTCATGAGCACGATCGATTCCACCATCGCGAACGTCGCGCTGCCGCACATGCAAGGCAGTCTCTCGGCGGGGCAGGATCAGATCACATGGATTCTCACCTCCTATATTCTCGCGCAATTGCTCGCCACACCCATGGTCGCGTGGCTGGCGGATCGCATTGGCCGCAAAACGCTCATGCTCATCTCGGTCGGCGGCTTCACGGCCTCTTCTGTCGCCTGCGGCATGGCGATGAATCTGGAGCAGATGGTGTTGTTTCGGTTGCTGCAGGGAGTTTTCTGCGCGCCCTTGATGCCCATCACTCAGGCAATCATGTTCGACATCAATACCGGCGAGGATCGCCTTAAGGCGACGGCGATATTCGGCATGGGCGTGATGGCCGGCCCAGTGCTGGGGCCGATCCTCGGCGGCTGGATCACCGATTCCTGGGACTGGCGCTGGTGCTTTCTGATCAATTTGCCATTCGGCATTTTAGCCTTCATCGGTCTTTGGATGTCGCTGCCGCATCGGAAGATCACCGAGCGCAAACCATTCGACATTATGGGCTTTAGCTTTCTGGCTGTGTTCCTGGCCAGTTTGCAGATGATTCTCGACCGCGGGCCGAGCCAGGATTGGTTCAGCTCCAAAGAGATTATGCTGTACGCCGCGTTGTCGACGATCGGGCTTTATCTTTTTATTGTGCATACAATGACCGCGAAGAAGCCCTTCTTCGATCCGATCATCCTAAGAGACCGCAACTTCCTGATCGGCATCTCGATCGGGTTCCTGTTCAGCGCCTTGGTGTTCTCCTCCACCGCTTTAGTGCCCGCCTTCTTGCAAGGCGTGCTGCGTCTGCCCGCTTATGATGCCGGCCTTGTTACTGCGCCGCGCGGCTTGGGCATGGTGATTGCTATGGGACTAACCGCGAGTGTTTCAGGCAGATTCGGCAACAGCACCCTGATCGCCAGCGGCTTCATCGCGAATGCGTTTGTGATGTATGTGTTCTCGACGCTGACTCTGGACACGGACACGGCGCCGATCGCTTTTTGGGGCTTTGTCGTCGGCTTCTTCACCGGCTTCGTGTTCGTCAGCATGACCAATATCACGTTCATGACCGTGCCCGCCCACCTGCGCACCGAGGCGGCCAGCGTCTATACGCTGATCCGCAGTCTCGGGATGGCCATCGGCATTTCCGGTATGCAGGGCCTTCTCGTGCATAATATGCAGGTCAACCACTCGACGTTGTCCGAAGGGGCCAGAATCGACAATCCGATCTTCTCGTCTATCCCGATGTTCAATCTCGCGACCGAGTTGGGGCGCGCTGTGTTCGATGGCGAAGTGGCGCGTCAAGCCATGATGATCGCCTATATCGACGACTTCCGGCTGTCCGTCTTCTTGTCGCTGGCGGCGCTGCCGCTGCTATTATTCTTACGCGACAAGAAACAACCGCAGGCGGCGGCGCGGGAAGAGCGCGTCGAGGTGCATTACGATTGAGGCGCAAAAACGTGCGCCTTAGGATTCCAAAATCTGTTTGGCGGCGTCGGCTAAAGCCGGCGGCGCCAGTTTGGACAAATAGTCCGCACGCGCCTGCGCCATAAACGCCATGATTTCTGGATGGGTGGACACCCAAAACTGTTTTGCCGCAATCCCTTCGAGAATGATCTTACCCGCCTCCAATGGCGTCATGCCGCCTTGCGAGATCATGGAATGCATTACATCGCGCTGACGCTCTGCGAACGCCGCGTCATTGCCGGTTGGGGCGTCTTCGAAGATGCGTGTGGCGACTGGGCCCGGCAGCACCGCGGAAATGCTGACCGGCTTATCCTGCAATTGCATTTCCAAAAACAGGCATTCGGTGAAGGACAGAACCGCATGCTTGCTCATCGTGTAGGGTGCTTGGCTCGGCATCATGCCCAGCCCGCCGATGGACGCGATATTGGCTATGAAAGTCTGACGCGGGGACTTCAGCATGCGCGGCGCGAAAATGCGCGCGCCATGCACGACGCCGGAGACATTGATTCCGAGCAGCTTGTCCCAAGTTTCGGCGGAGGTCTCCCAGATCAGACCGAGGGATTCGATGCCGGCATTGTTCACCAACAAAGTCACGTCGCCGCACGCGTCATACGCGTTGTCGGCCAGACGCTGGAGCGCATGCCGGTCAGTGACGTCGGTTGGGATGACGATAGCTTCGCCGCCTTGATCCTTGATGTCCGCGGCGACGCGCTCAATGCGGTCCACCGCGATATCGGCGAGCGCCACTTTCATGCCAAGACTTGCAGCGCCCCGCGCGATGCCCTCGCCAATGCCGCTGCCCGCGCCGGTGATGACGGCTGCGCCGCCCGCAAACGCTTCGTTAAGCGTCATGATGTGCTCCCCTTGAACAGAGAGTGGCCTTGTCGTTGTTCAGACCCTACCCCCTATGATCTGTTTTGAGTAGGGTGAGGGGTAAACCTCACCCAGCCATATATTCTCCGCCATTTACGTCGGGCGCCGTGCCGGTGATGACGCGCGCATAATCGGAGAGAAGATACAAAACGGCGTTGGCGCAGTCTTCATCCGGCGGCAGTGCGCCGAGTGCAATCAATTTGTGTAATTCGCCTTCGATCGAGTCCGGCGTGGTCTGATATTGCGCCGCCATCATCGCCAGGGAATTTTGCCAAGGGACGCCGTCCATGCGGCCCATGCGCGGCGCGTTCACCCGAATATTGTATTGGCCAAGTTCCTTCGCGAGCTGGCGCGTTGCGCCCTCCAGCGCCGCCTTTGCCGTCGCATAAGCGGCGCCGCCCGGATATGGCTGCACGCTGCCCATGGAGCTGACATTGACGATGGAGCCCACGCGCTGCGCCTTCATGGCGGGCAGAACCGCCTTCACCATCCGCAAGGCGCCGAAACAGGTGATGTCCATCACCTGGCTCCATTCTAAGATGCTTCCCTGCTCAAAGGGAATAAAGGCGCCGTGCAGAAAGGCGTTGTTCACCAGGCCGTCGATGCGGCCCCATGTTGACAGCGTAAACTCCGCAAGCTTTTGGCATTGCGCTTCATCGGCGACGTCGACGGTTTGGCCTATGACAGCGCCGCCCGCGTCTGCGATCTCGTGCACCATGGCCTCAACATAAGAGGCGGTGCGCGCGGCGACGCACACCTTAGCGCCACTCGCCGCAGCCTGCTGCGCCACCTTCACGCCCATGCCGGGACCGATCCCGGCGACGATGATCACTTTATCTTTGACCAGCACGTTCGTTCTCCCTGTCTGCGTCTTTGCGCGTGCTTCTTTTAGCGGGTGGCTTCAGACCCGACTTCCCTCGGGCTGACGGGAGGTTCCTTAGATTGATTGACCCAAGCCCCACCGCGTCCCCACCGGTGAGTAGATTTTCCGGCCTCATTTTGACGTAGGCGGACTAGCGTCACCAACGCCAAAGTGGCGCGAAACAGGCTCCGTCACGGTATTGCTTCGAGGGAGCGACAGGGATCAAACCTAAGTCTTCAGGGCTTCAGTTGCTGCTTCAGATGTTTTCTCGATTGGAGGTGACGTTCGTACATTTTTGCGTCGCGCATCCAACGCGCGAAGGCCAAGGAAAGCGCAATTGAAAAACCGTATATTCCAGCCAAGATTAAGCCGCGGGCAAAATATTCTTTAATAAAGTAGCCTGGAAGGCCAAATAACACCCGCAGGACCACGCCGGGAAATGATTTCAACTTTGCCTCTCGCGCACGCGTGGAGCTAACCTTGTTCAACTTGGTGACGAGATGTTCTATGCTGCTAAATGAATAGTGTAAAAGCGGGTTGTTGATGCGTCCAATTCGCATTCCGCTGGGCACTTCGAATTGATCCCACACCGCGCTGTCGGGAATCCGCAAGATCGTTCGATTGTATAGCTTTCGGCGCCAGGCGATTTTAAATGAATTCCAGGGCCTTCCATAAGGCGGCACCGTGATCAGCGGGAATTCATAAACGGAATACTGTGGCACGCCGTTGAACACTCGTCGGATGGCGGCGGCCAGTTCGGGTGTCACAACCTCATCGGCATCCAGATCCAAGAGCCAGTCATGGCGGGCGAAATCCTCGCCGATCCGTTTCTGAAAGCCATTTCCCAGCCATTCTTGATGGATGACCCTGGCCCCGCATCTTTCCGCGATCTCGATCGTGCCGTCTGTCGATCCGCAATCAATAAGGATCACCTCGTCAGCGATCTGTTTTGCGGCGTGCAAAACATCGCCGATCCGCCGCGCTTCATTCAGCGTTCGAATATAACAAGAGATTGGAAGTCGCGGGCTTGACGTGGTCGCTAACGACGCCGTGTGTTGAGTATTCTGATCAATCATAATGCGTACGCTCGTTAGCCTGCCGCTGCGACTCCACGTGCCGCAGTCGGTTCCTCGACGACCTTGCGGCCAACGATAGCTGCTACCTTGTAGTTGTTGTACAGCCAGTAAAGTTTACGCATCGACCGCTTCCACTGATTCAAACCGAGAAACGGTATGAAGAATCGAAAGAAATGCCGGAAAAAGAGAGTAACCGGTCGCCTTCGCACATGTGACCAATAATTGTCTCCAACCAAGCTTCGTTTATCTAGGATAGCCTGACCAGGAAACAATTCGGCGAGTTGATCCGGCGATGGGCGGTACATCGTATCGATGGGATCGTTATGCTGATGATAGCTGGAGGGGACGCTCACGAAAAAGAGGCCACCAACCGGAAGCATTTTGATCAGGCGATCAGCGAATGGTTCTCGTTCCACGAGGTGCTCGAAGACGTGTGTGCAGATGAGCGATTTTGGGGCACGTTTGCGCACTTCTTCCAGTCCCGCATCAGTCAAGATATCAGCGCTGATGTCCACGCCGTCGGCAGCTTTGATGTCAACATGAATAACTTCGACCCCCCGCGCAGCAAGAGGCGCAAAGATGAGCTCGTCAATGAAAGGTTGATGAACTTTTCGGAACTTTGCGGTAGAACTTCCGAGATTAAGGACCGGTGAAAGTTCCTCGTTGCTAAAGCGCGACAGCGTCTGCTTTAACCACAAAGCGTCGCACTTCAACATAGCACTACCCCTGCAACTCAAATCAACGTTCGGATAGCTTTTTAGCTCACTTAAAAGGTGTAATCCGTGTCCGTCAGCTTCTCATCGTCACGCAGAGGAACTAACGCAAATCATCCGCCAATACATACACTTTCTGGAATTTTGGCAAACTAAAGGGATTGAGTTCGCGGCACGCCCTCAAAAGCTTTGATCGCCGTGACGCGCTGAGATGCTTTCCGCCGGGCTCCGGTCAAATCGAATTGCGACAATGAACTGATGGGGTGGATGCCCCCTTTGCCCGGCATCCTATGATGCCAGACCGGCGTGACATTGCGCTGGAGAAGCAAGAGCACATGACTGACGTTCACATTCTTGCGATAGACCTTGCCAAGCGCAGTTTCCAGGTCTGTGCGACCGCCGCGGGAGGAGGGGTTCTATTCAACCGGATGGTCTCGCGCGCGAAGCTCGAGACGGTTCTGCGCGAGCAGCGATAAAAGTAGAAAATCTGCTGATTGGCATCAAATGAAAGCACGCCGTCTGAGCGTCTGACGTTTGGGCCAAGCCGCATCCTCCCAAAATTTTTAACTCTCAGGGGTCAACGCGGATTTGTTACGCACTCGAATGCAATGTTGCGCTCATGCCTAGCTCAGACTCCGCCGACAAAAACGGCGCGGCGATCGTTCGCCGCGCCGTTTGAGGTGTTTACGTGTTGAAAGTGATCAGCGCTTGTTGATGCTGATCACAGACTTCTGCGCGAATTCGGCCAAGCCATAGGCTGAGAATTCCACGCCGATGCCGGATTCCTTCGAGCCGCCGAACGGAATGTGCGGCGCGAAGTGCGTGTGGTGGTTGATCCACACCGTGCCGCTGTCGATCCGTTGTGCGTATTCGTAGGCGCGGTCGATCGAGGACGACCACACCGACCCGCCCAAACCGTAGTTCGAGTTGTTGGCGCGGCCGATCACGTCTTCCACGTCGTCATATTTGATGACGGGAAGGATCGGCGCGAATTGCTCTTCGTCGACCAACACGGAGCCGTCCGAGATGTCGCGGACGATGGTTGGCTGAATGAAATAGCCGTCGCCTTCGCCCACTTCGCCGCCGGCGATGACCTTACCGTCGCGCTTGGCGGCGGCGAGATAGCCCTTGGCTTTTTCGAATTGCTGCGCGTTCTGGACAGGGCCGATCTTGGTGCCTTGTTGCAGACCGTCGCCGACCGTCGTGTCCTTGGCGATGGCGGCGAGTTCGTCGCACATTTCGTCATAGATCTTGGCTGGAACGTACAAACGCTTCAACGCGATGCAAACCTGACCGGCGTTCATAAACGCCGAATCCATCACGCCGCGCGCGGTCTTTTTCACATCGACGTCATCGAGCACAACGCCCGCATCATTGCCGCCAAGCTCCAGCGTCATGCGCTTCAGGCCCGAAGCGACGCTTGCCGCGACCTTCTTGCCGGTGTCGGTGGAGCCGGTGAAGGAAACCTTCGCGACGTCCTTATGGCTGGTGAGGAACGAGCCAAGATCGTTTTTGTCGACGACGATGTTGAGAACGCCCGGCGGCAAGATCTTCGCTGCAAGTTCGCCAACCATCAAGGTTGCGACCGGCGTCGTTGGGGCTGGTTTCAGCACGATCGTATTGCCGCAACGGAGCGCGGGGCCGACCTTATTGAAACCGATCAGAACCGGGAAATTCCACGGCGCAATGCCGACGACCACGCCCAGCGGACGGTGATGCACTTCAACGCGCAGATCGGCGTCGTCCTGGACGACTTCAACCGGCATTTCCATGCCCGCGAAGTAACGCAGGAAGATCGAAGTATAGGCGATCTCATTTTGCGCATCGCCTAAGGGCTTGCCTTGCTCGAGCGTCAGCGTGCGCGCAAGCTTCTCGGCGTTCGCGTCGATCGCATCGGCCAAGGCGTTGATATATTTGGCGCGCTCGGCGGCGGACAACGCGGCCCAGGCCGGCTGCGCCTTCTTGGCGGCGGCGATGGCCTTTGCCGCTTGGTCTTGAGACGCGCGTGCAACGGTCGTGAAGACCTTGCCGGTGGCTGGGTTCGTGACGTCGAGCGTTTGATCGCCGTCCACCAACTCGCCGCCGATCAGCATTTTGTATTCAACACTCATAGTTCGTTCTCCCTATGCATTCTTGAAACTGCATCAAGACTGTCGCGCCAATTCGATTTGGTGAGATTGGCGCTTATTTCTATCCGGCTTTGGCCTGGCCATTTTTTGCCTGGGTGGCCTCTTCCTGCTTCAAAGCCTTTGCTCGACTGGCAAGGTAGCCCCGAATGGCTTCCGCGTCGCTGGCGGAAATCCATTTGGAGAAATTCACCATGCCTTTATCTTCCAACGAGCCGCCCAACACCACCGCGTCGTAGGATTCCTTGTTGGCCGCCATGATTGAGCGGCGCAAATCCGGGATCATGCCCGAGCCATAGCCGGACGGACCGTGGCAGAGGCCGCAATTACCGGCATAAAGCATCTCTCCTTTGGCCACCGTCGCTGCGGACCATTTGCCGATATAATCGGCTGCAGGCAAAGGCGTAACGTCAAACTCAGGCAATTTGGCCGAACCTTCGAGCTTGAACACCAACAGACGTCCGTTCGGGCGTTTGTAGGCGATGTCGGTCGGCGCGCTGAGTGCGGTCGACCCGCCAAAGCCCGCCATCACGGCGATATATTGCACGCCGTCGATCGAGAAGGACGACGCGCCCGCAATCACCCCGGTCTGGGCGTCGAAGCTCCAGAGCCTCTCGCCCTTATCGGCGCTGTAGGCGATGAACTCACCGTTGGGGGCGCCCTGGAAGATTAGATTGCCCTTGGTCGCCAAAAGGCCGCCATAGCCGACGCGGTCGAACGGAATCGTGAAACGGGCTTTCTTCGCCACCGGATCCCAGGCGATGAGCTCCGCCTTCATCGCGGCCTTTATGGCCTTCATGCCAGCGTCGTTGCGCGGCCCAATGAGCGCCGGCGACGTATTGGCGAGATTGAACCTGCCCGGCGCAAAGACGAAATTCTTGTCGTCCTTATAGCCAAACGGGATCGTCTGGGCTGGGATGTAAACGAGGCCTGTGTCCGGGCTGTAAGCCATCGGGTGCCAATTGTGTGCGCCGAACGCGCTGGGCAGAGCGATGAAGTCGACGTCGTTTTCGCTGTAGCGCGCCTCTTTGCGTTCGATTGGCCGCCACGTTTTCTCATCATAGCCGTCGGCCCAATTCACCGGCACATAAGGCGTGGCGGAGATGGGTTTACCCGTGGCGCGGTCGATGACGTAGAAGAAGCCGTTTTTCGGCGCCTGCATCATCGCCTTCACTTCTTTGCCGTCGATTTTCAGATCGGCGAGGATGATGGGCTGGGTTGCTGTGAAGTCCCATTCTTCGCCGGGCACTTGTTGATAGTGCCATTTATACGCGCCGGTCTCGGGATTGAGCGCCACGACCGACGACAAGAACAGATTGTCGCCCTTGTCGCCGGAGCGGACGCGCCGATTCCAAGGGCTGCCATTGCCCACCCCGATGATGATTTGGTCGAAATCCTTGTCGTAAACGATGGCGTCCCAAACAGTGCCGCCGCCGCCCAATTCCTTCCACTTGCCGTTGGCGCCCCAGGTGGAATTGACCGCCTTCATCATGATGTCGTCGGACGCTGCGCCATCCGGTTTTCCATCTGGATTCGGCGCCGTGTAAAATCGCCAAGCCAGCTTTCCGGTGTCGGCGTCATAGGCGCTGACAAAGCCGCGCACGCCATATTCAGCGCCGCCATTGCCGATGATCACCTTGCCCTTCACCACGCGTGGTGCGCCGGTGATTGTGTAAGGCTTGGTGGTGTCGGTCGTCTGTTCGGACCACGCGACCTTTCCGGTCTTGGCCTCAAGCGCGATCAAGCGCCCGTCGAGCGCCCCGAAAATCACTTTGTCTTTCCAGATCGCCACGCCGCGGTTCACAACATCGCAACAGGCCTCATAGCCTTTGGGCCCAGCGATCTCCGGGTCGTACGACCACAGCAATTTGCCGGTGACCGCGTCATACGCGAACACTTTCGACCACGCGCTGGTCGTGTAGATCACGCCGTCCGCGACGATCGGCGTCGCTTCCTGGCCGCGATTGGTGTCCATATCAGCGTACCAGGCGAGGCTGAGCTGAGTGACGGTTTTGTCGTTGATTTGGTCGAGCGGGCTGAAGCGCTGTTCGTCATAGGTGCGGCCGTGAGTGAGCCATTCAACGCCATCCTTGGCGGAGGCTTCGATGCGGGCGCCGTCTACCGGTTTCTCGCCACAGGCAGCCAAGACGCACACCAAGGCGCTAAAAACTGCCGCAAGTTTCACACGCCGCTTCCCAGCGCTCGCCAAATTCATCTCGTGTCCTCTCCCCCGGCGCTCATTGTCTTCGCGCCTGATTTTGATTTCGGCCAAGGCCTGTCGCTGCTTTACACAGTGTCAAGTCCGTGACCCACGAACCTTAGCCGTCCCCAACGCCCAGTCCAGCCACCGGGATTCACTTTGGCCCCCCGCTCCAGCGGGGACGGGCTTGCGTGGTGATCGCGGTTTCTCTAGATTATTTGAATAGCATATACTAATTCATTCGGCACAAGAGAAGCCGTCAAATCCATTGTCGCGGGAGGAAAAGACAAAATCAGCGCCGGACCGATATCCGCTCAGGCTTAAACTGGCGGCCCACAGCGTCCAGCGCATCTCGATCTCATGCGACACCAACTATCAGCCGGCCGCCGCGCAGCAAAGCGTCAGCGCAGACAGGCATATTCAATTCAGCGGCTCCCCTTCAGGCGAGGAAAGAAACAATGTTCGATCTCATCATCCGCAACGGACTCATCTGCGACGGCAGCGGCGCCCCAGCCTTTAAAGGCGATGTTGCAGTGCGCGACGGCAAGATCGCTGCGCTCGGCGAAGTCACCGGCGACGCCAAGCAAGTGATTGACGCCAAAGGCCAAGTCGTCGCGCCGGGCTTTATCGATCCGCATACGCATTTTGACGCCCAATTGTTGTGGGACGGCTACGCGCAGCCATCGCTTGAGCACGGCATCACCACGATCATGTCGGGCAATTGCTCGCTGAGCCTCGCGCCGCTGAAAGCCGAACATCGCGACCTTCTCGGCGCGACCTTCCGCCAGATCGAAGAAATGCCCAAAGCCGCCTTTGACGCCGGCTTCTCCTGGACCTGGGAAAGCTTCGACGATTACATAAAGGCCATCAAAGACGGTCTCGGCATCAATGTCGCGCCGCTGGTCGGCCATTCGCTGCTGCGCATGTGGGTCATGGGCGCAGAAGAATCCCGAAACCACGCCGCCACCCCGGCCGAAGTGAAGCAGATGCAAAATCTGCTGAAACAGTGCCTCGACGCGGGTTCGATCGGCATGAGCGGCTCGTGGGTCGACATTGACCATGAACGCCACCCTGTGCCTGCCCGTCTGGCCGAACACTCCGAACTCGAAGCCTTGTGCGAAACGCTCGGCGAGCACAACGCCATTTTGCAGATAGTGCCGGAATTCTGGGATGCAGACATCCTGCGCGTGCGCATCGACCAGCTGGCCGATCTGTCGCGCAAATATAATATCTCCACGACCTTCTCGCCTTTGTTCGACTCGAACGCTTGGCCGAACCTCGTTTACCTCGCGATGGACCGCATCCGCCTTCAATCCGCGCACGGCGCGCGCGTGACGCCGCAAATGCAGATCCGTCCGATCGATTTGTCGTTCGACATTTCGCAGCCGAACTCGACCTTCGCGACCTTGCCGTCTTGGTGGGCAACGACGATTCTTCCCGTGGACGAAAAGCGCGTGAAGCTGAAAGATCCGGAGTTCCGCAAGAAGCTCTCAGCAGATCTGGAACATTTCATGCAGCCGATTGGCCTGCAGATCGATTTCCGCGACGCTTATGTAAAGCGTATGGGCAAGCCCGATCCGAAGCTGATGAACCGCTCGATGCGCGACATTGCCGCGGAACGGAATTGCCATTTCGCCGAAGCGATTATCGATCTCGCGCTGGAGCACGATTTTGACATCTCCTTCGGTCTGGACTCGATCGGTCACAATAATTCGCCGAAGATCGGCCAATTGATGCTCGACCCATTGGTCGGCCTGGGCGCCGGCGATGGCGGCGCGCACGTGTCGAACTTTGCGACCTATGGCGACACCAGCTTGTTGTTCTCCGAATATGTACGAAAGCAGCATTCGCTGTCGCTGGAATATGCGGTACGTAAGCTGACGCATGACATCGCTGTGGTTTGGAATGTGAAGAACCGCGGTTTGCTGCGGCCGGGCTTCGCCGCCGACATCGTGATCTTCGACGCCAACACAATGGATCGCGGCGCTGAAATTCCTGTCGACGATTTGCCCGCGTCCGGCTGGCGCTATGTCCGCCGCAATACCGGCGTTAGCCAAGTCTTCGTCAACGGCGCTTTGGCCTATGATCTCGACGCTGGCTATTCCGACAAGAAAGCCGGCGCCGTCACTGAACGAGTTGCAGCATGAACGGCGCTCTGAAACCTCTTCGCAAATATATCCAGCCGAAGATCGGCGACAATTGGGAAACTATCGCCGCGCGCGAGTTTCCCAATGACCCGCAGGACAAGGTGATCGAAAATCTGAAGAGCTGGAATTTGTTTCTGGCTTTCCGCCCGACGCCGATGATCACGCCGTCGGACATTATGTTTATCGAAGCGCCTGCTCAGCAATGAGCGGCGCCGTCATAGACGCTATTCGCCTGACGCCGACGCATGACGGTCAAGCGGCCCATATCATCGAGCTGAAGTTTGAGACCGGCGGCACATCCGTGGTCCAAATCGAGTCGCAGGACATGCTGGCGGTCATGCAAAATGCTGGGGTCGGCAACGCAAATGACCTAATCGGCATGTCCTGGAAAGTTTTGGACGTACGCAAACCGGTCTTCAAAAGCTGATTTCATCAGCTTAAGGTTCAAAGGGCGCGGCTGTTCAAGTCGCGCCCTTTTCGTTTCTACATTTCCCGTAAACAGCCCGGCAAAGAAGGCTTTCCATGGTTCAAGTTCCGGTTTTGCCAGTTCCAGTTTTGACTGCGCGCTCGCTTTTGTTCGTGCCCGGCGACAGCGCCAAGAAATTCGAGAAAGCCAAGAACTCGGCCGCCGATCTCTTGCTGATCGACCTGGAGGACGCCGTCGCGGAATCCGCGAAGCCGGATGCGCGCCTTATGGTGCACGACAATCTGAAGGTATTCACCGGCGCCAATAGGCCATGGGTGCGGATCAATCCAATCGACACGCCGCATGCGCTGCAAGACCTCGCCGCCATTGTGCGCGCCCGTCCCGGCGGGATCATGCTGCCCAAGGTGCGCGACCGCCGCGACGTGGAACGGCTGGACGCCTATCTCTCCGCCCTGGAAGTGCAAGCGGGTGTGCCGGAAGGCGAAATCCGCGTGATCATCGTCGCCACTGAAACGCCGGAGGGCCTCTTCTCCATTGGCGATTACAAGGCCGCGCCGCGTTTGGCCGCCATGACCTGGGGCGCAGAAGACATCGCAACCGCTTTGGGCGCGCTCACCAATCGCGACGAGAACGGCGAGTATTGCCATGAGTACCAATGGGCGCGGTCGCTCTGCATAGCGGGCGCCGCTGCGGCGGGCGTCACAGCGATCGAAACCATTCACGGCAATTTCCGCGACCCTGAAGGCTTGGCGAAACTTGCGGCGAAGGCGCGCCAATCGGGCTTCCGCGGCATGATGGCGATTCACCCGGATCAGGCCGAGCCGATCAACGCGGCCTTCACGCCGTCCGAGTCCGAGATCGAAAAGGCGCAGCGCATCGTCGATCTGTTCGCAGCCAATCCGGGCAAGGGTACGATCGGCCTGGACGGCGAAATGCTGGACGCGCCGCATTTGAAGCGTGCGCAGGCGACGCTGGCGCTGGTGGCGAGTCTGAAGCGCTAGAAGCAGCGCTTGAGTTTTACAGCCGGAACACGCCGTAATGCGGGTCTTCGATCGGGGCGTTCAAAGCCGCCGACATGCAGATCGCCAGCGCATTGCGCGTGTCGACCGGATCGAGCACGCCGTCGTCCCAAATCTCTGACGTCGCGAAATAGGCGCTCTGCTCGCGTTTGTAGTCCGCCAGCACCGGCTCCCGGATCACGTCGATCTCATCCTGCGAGAGCGTGCGGCCTTCGCGCTCCAGCTGCTTGATCTTCACTTCCGACAGAACGTTCGCCGCCTGCTCCGCGCCCATGACAGACGTGCCGGCGCCGGGCCATGTAAACAGGAAACGCGGATCGAAGGCGCGGCCGGACATGCCGTACACGCCCGCACCGAACGCGCCGTTACAATTGACGGTGAATTTCGGCACCGAGGCGCCGGACACCGCCATGATCATCTTGGCGCCGTCCTTGGAAATGCCCCGGCGCTCATATTCGCGGCCGACCATGAAGCCGGTGATGTTCTGCAAGAACAGAAGCGGCGTCTTGTTCTTGTCGCAGAGCTGGATGAAGTGCGCGCCCTTCAGCGAGCTGTCGTTGAACAGCACGCCATTGTTTCCAAGAATCCCGACCGGAAAGCCCTGAATGTGCGCGAAACCGCAGATCAGGCTCGTGCCATAATTGGGCTGATATTCGTGAAAGCGGCTGCCGTCGACCATGCGCGCCACAAGCTCGCGCATGTCGAACGTGGTGCGGCTGTCGCGCGGCAGGATACCGTAGATTTCATCCGGGTCGTAATGCGGCTCTTCCGGCGTGGCCATGTTCACGACGGTCTTTTGCGCGCGCGTCCAGGAGCCGACGATCTCGCGTGTGATGGCGAAGGCATGCGCTTCCGTTGCGGCGGGATAATCCGCCGTGCCGGAGACGGAGGTGTGCATATCCGCGCCGCCGAGCTCTTCGACCGTCACGATCTCGCCTGTCGCGGCTTTCACCAGCGGCGGACCGCCCAGGAAAATCGCGCCAGTGCCGCGGACGATCACGTTGTAATCGGAGAGCGCGGGAATATAGGCGCCGCCGGCCGTGCAATGGCCGAGCACGACCGCCACCTGCGGCACGCCCATTTTCGAGAGGATCGATTGGTTGCGGAAGATGCGGCCGGCATAATAACGGTCGGCGAACAATTCGCGCTGCAGTTGGAGAAAGCCACCCGCGGAATCGCAGAGGTGAATCATCGGCAGGCGGTTCTCGATCGCGATGTCGAGCGCGCGCACGATCTTCTTCACCGAGAGCGGGTACCAGGCGCCGCCTTTGACGGTGGCGTCATCGGCGTGGATCACCACTTCGCGTCCAGCCACAATGCCGATGCCGGTGATCTGACTCGCGCCCGGGGCCTGGCCGTCATAGGCCATGTTCGCGGCGAGCGTCGAAAACTCTAAAAACGGCGTGCCAGGATCGAGCAGCATTTTCAGGCGCTCGCGCGGGATGGTTTTCTTCTGGCGCTCCAGGCGCTCGATGTCGCGCGCTGGGCGCGCATACCGCGCCGCTTGCTGGCGTTGCTTCAGGTCTTCGGCGAGCGCGCGATTGTGTGCGGAATTTGCGATGAATTGCTCGGACCGCATGTCCAAGCGTGAGTTGATGCGTCCCATCAGGCCAGCGCCTCCAAGCGCACCAAGATTGCATCGCGGTCGAAGCTCTGCCCCTTCGCGAAGGCAATTTCCGCAATCACGCCGTCGCGCGGCGCCTTGATCGCAGTTTCCAATTTCATGCTTTCAATAACGACGATGACATCGCCGTGGGACACCGCATCACCGACCGCTTTCGGGACGTCGATCACGGCGCCCGGCATCGGTGCGCGCACGACATCCGCCGTGGAGCCGCCCGCCTCTTCGCCCAGATGCGTGATCGGGTCGAGCAGCGAGACCTCATAGGCCTGACCGTCGAGATGCACCCAGGCGACGTCGCCCTTCACTGCAACAACCACGTACAGATTTTGACCCTCGAATTGCAGATACCCCTCGCCTTTGGAGTCGAGATACAAGGCTGCCGCGTGGGTGGCGCCGTCTTCGCCCAGCAACGCGTAATCGTCGCCACGCTGCGTCAGCCAGGCGCGATGGATGGCGCCGTCCAATGAGAAATAATGGTGCATCAGTTTCTCCAGGCGCCGAGATGTGCGTGCAGCGCCGGGACGGCATCGGCCGCGTCGCGCGTGGGCTTCAGCGCCAAAGCGCCGGCGGCCAGCACTTGAGCGATCGTCTCCGCGCTGGGCTCAGGATCGGCGGTGAGGTCGGGCCGCTCGTCGATCGTGCCGGTATGGAAATCGCCCGACTTGAACATCGGATCGGCGATGAAGCGCTGCAGGAAAGCGGAATTGGTTTTGCAGCCCAGCAGAACCGTACCCGCCAAGGCGGCTTGCGCATTCTCAATCGCCTCGGCGCGATCGGCGCCGTGTACGATGATCTTGGCGATCATCGGATCGAAGGCGGAGGTCACCTCGCCGCCCTCGCGCACGCCGGCGTCCACCCGCGCATATTCCGCCGGACGGAAGGCCAGGATTGGGCCGGTCATCGGCGCGAAGCCTTTCGCTGGATCTTCGGCGTAGAGGCGCAATTCGATGGCCGCGCCTTTGCTTTTGATGTCGTCCTGCGTGAAGGGGAGCTTTTCTCCCGCCGCAACGCGGATCTGTTCGGCGACGAGATCGAGCCCCGTCACCTCTTCCGTTACCGGATGCTCCACCTGCAAGCGCGTGTTCATTTCGAGGAAATAGAATTCTCCGCCGCCATAAATGAATTCAACCGTGCCTGCGTTCTTGTAGCCCGCTGCGCGCGCAATGCCCGCCGCGACTTCGCAGATGCGCTTGCGTTCTTTCGGGGTGAGTCCCGGCGCCGGGCTTTCTTCGATGATCTTCTGGAAGCGGCGCTGGATGGTGCATTCACGCTCGAACAGATGCACGACATTGCCGTGCGCATCGCCCAGAACCTGCACCTCGATATGGCGCGGACGCTCGACATAACGCTCCACATACAAACGCCCATCGCCGAAATAGCGCTCCCCTTCAGAACGGGCGCGCGTGATTTCTTCTTCCAGGATCGACAAGTCTCGCACGATGCGCATGCCCTTGCCGCCCCCGCCCGCGGACGGTTTGATCAGGATCGGCGTGCCGATGGCTTTGGCCCGCGCCACGAACGTGGCCGGATCGTCGTCTTCGATAGCCGAGGGCGCGACGGGAAAACCATTCTGCTGCACGAAATTGCGGGCGCGCACCTTGTCGCCCATGAGATCGATGCTTTCCGGGGCCGGCCCGATAAAGACAATCCCCGCCTTGGCGACAGCGCGCGCGAAGCCGGCATTTTCCGACAAAAAGCCATAACCGGGATGGATGGCCTCCGCTCGGGCTTTCTTGGCTTTTTCGATGATTTGCGCACCGTCGAGATAGGCGGCGACGGGCGTGGACCCTGTGATCTCGATGGCTTCATCCGCCATCTCGACCGCAGGCGTTTTGCGGTCCGCAGCGTGAAACACCACAAGCCCGCGCATGCCCAGCGCCTTAGCGGTGCGAAGAATACGGACGGCGATCTCACCGCGATTGGCGACGAGGATGGATTTGAACGCGGTCACAGAGCGGTGATCCCTTTGAGTATGATGGCGGCGACCTGTTTGGAGAGCGCCTGTACGTCGATGCGTTGCCCAGCGCTGATGTGGCGCCAGGCGATATGTTCGATGCCGCCAAAGACCATGTCACGGATGACGCGGCGGTCGGCGGTCGCAGATAAGGCGCCTTCTGCGACGCCGAGGTCCAAAATGGCGCTCAGCAGCTTTGTGTAGCGCTTGTTCAGCGCCTGAAAATTGGAACCGACATATTCATCGAGATTGCGCACTTCGGAGATGAAGAGACGGCACATCCCAGCATCTTCAGCGAAGATGCCGATATGGCTTTCGATCAAGCTCGAAAATTTTGCCTCAAACCCCCTTGCAGCCTTGATGGCGCGTTCGCCCTCTTGCAGCACTTCGGTGTAAAAATCGTCGAGCGCGGCGAAGAGTAAGTCACGCTTACCATCGAAGTAACGATAAAGCAGCCCGTCGCTGGCGTTCGCCTGCCGCGCGATCTCGGCAATCGAGGCCGCGTCATAGCCTTTTTCGCCGAAGACCTTGCGCGCCGCATTCACAATGGAATCTCGGCGATCTCGCATGCGTTCCGCTGTGATGCGTGGCATGATGGTTACCGAAAAAGCTGCGGCCTGCGCCAATTGACACCATAATGAATGTGGTTCATCTTAAAGTCAATGAAATGCGCAACGTCGCAGCGCCGCCAAAAAGGGCTACTGGGGAGAAGCACGAATGGCCGCGAGTTCTAACGGCAAAGTCATCATCACCTGCGCCGTCACGGGGTCTATTCATACGCCCTCGATGTCGCCGCATCTGCCCGTAACGGCGGCGGAGATCGCCGAAGCCGCCATCGGCGCAGCGGAAGCCGGCGCATCCATCGTGCATTTGCATGCGCGCAATCCCTTAGACGGCCGCCCCGATCAAACAGCCGAAGCGTTCGAGCCGTTTTTGCGGGTGATCCGTCAACGCAGCAATGTGGTGGTGAACCTCACCACCGGCGGTTCGCCCTTCATGCCAGTGGAAGAGCGCGTGCGCCCCGCTGCAATGTGGAAGCCGGAAGTCGCCAGCCTCAATATGGGCTCTATGAATTTCGGCCTCTTCCCCATGCTGAAACGATACAAGGATTTCAAGCATCCTTGGGAACGCGACATGCTGGAGGCAAGCCACGATCTGGTGTTCCGCAATTCCTTCAAAGACATTCGCTACGCGCTGGAAACGCTGAACGAGACCGGTACGCGCTATGAATTCGAGTGCTATGACACCAGCCATTTGCACAATCTGGCGTACTTCCTGGCTGAAGGCTTGGTGAAGCCGCCGCTCTTTATCCAAACCGTGTTCGGTCTTTTGGGCGGCATTGGCCCGCATCCCGAAGAAGTCCTGCACATGAAGCGGACGGCGGATCGCTTGTTCGGCGATCAATATCATTGGTCGGTATTGGGCGCTGGCCGGTCGCAAATGGCGATCGCAGCGCAAGGCGCCGCCATGGGCGCGCATGTCCGCGTGGGTCTCGAGGACAATTTATGGGCGGGCAAAGGGCGGATGTCCTCCAGCAACGCCGAGCAAGTCACGCAAGTGCGCTCGATTATCGACGGCTTGGGCCTGGACGTCGCCTCGCCCGACGAAGCGCGTGAAATTCTGGAACTGAAGGGAGCGGACCGTGTCGGATTTTGATGTCTTTCCAGCAAAAAGCCCCATTGGCCTTTCGGCCGCTTTAGCCCGCACTGCACAAACACGCGGGTCGCACCCCTCTACGATCTTCAAAGGCGCCCAGCGCACCTGGGCGGAAACCAATGCACGCGTCGATCGCGCCGCGGCGGCGTTGCGCGCCATGGGCGTCAAGCCCGGCGACCGGGTGGCGCTGCTGGCTTTGTTGAGCGATCGCTTTTTCGAATTGATGGCTGCGATATGCCGGGCCGGCGGGATTTTCGTGCCGTTGAACTGGCGCTGGTCCGTGCCGGAATTGGCGGACGCCCTCACCGATTGCGAACCGGCGGTATTATTCTACGACGAACGCATGGCGGAGTCCGGCCGCGCGTTGGCGAAGGGCCGGCCGGAAATGGTTGTGGCGTCGCTGAGCGAAGGCCTCGACGGTTTGCCGTTCTACGAATCGTTGTTGGTAGACCATGACCCTGGGCCAGAAGTCGTGCGTGGCGGCGATGACGGCTTTTCGCTGGGTTATACCGGCGGTACGACGGGCCGCTCCAAGGCCGCCATCGTCACGCACCGCAATGTGTTGACTATGTCGCTCTCCTGCCAGGCGGAAGGCATTCTTTGCGCCGACAGCGTGTTTTTCGTTACAGGGCCGATGTTCCACGTGGCGGGCACTTTCCCGGCGCTGGCGCTCATCGTGGGCGGCGGTACGGGCGTTTTGATCGAACAATATGAGCCGACGGAAACGCTGCGTCTCATCGAGAAACACAAAGTCACAGAAACGCTGCTGGTGCCGACCGTCCTTTCGATGACGATCGAATGCCCGGACTTCGCGCAATTCGACACGTCCAGCTTGAAGACCATCATGTATGGCGGCGCGCCGATCACCGAAGCGCTACTGGATCGCGTGACGGCAAAACTTCCGCACACCGAATTGGTGCAAATTTACGGCATGACGGAATTGGCCGGCGCCTGCACCATGCTGCCGCACAAATATCTGCTCGGCGAGAATCGCGCGCGCGGACTGAACACTGCTACCGGGCGTGCGATGCCCGGCATGCATATGCGCGTCGTGGATGAGAACGATCAGGAGGTTCCGCACGGTGAAATCGGCGAGATCACGATCCGCAGCGACACCGTGATGAAGAGCTATTGGCGGCGCCCTGAGGAAACTGCCCAAGCGCTGCGCAATGGCTGGATGCATACCGGCGATGGCGGCTATATGAATGAAGAGGGCCTGATCTTTATCGTCGACCGGATGAAGGACATGATCATCTCCGGCGGCGAAAACATCTATTCGACCGAGGTCGAAAACGCTGTGGCCAGCCATCCCGCTGTGAAGGAAGTCGTCGTGATCGGCATTCCATCGGAAAAATGGGGCGAGTCCGTGCATGCCGTGGTGCGCTTGCATGACGGCGCATCGGCGACGGAAGCGGAGATCATCGCCCATGTCCGCACGCGCTTGGCCGGTTACAAATCACCGCGCTCGGTGGAGTTCCGCGTCGAGCCTTTCCCGGTGAGCCCGGCCAACAAAGTCTTGAAGCGCGAGATCCGCCTCCCTTACTGGGAAGGCCGAAGCAAAACCATCGTATGAGCCAAACATAATGACTGAATACGGGCGCACCGACGAAGCGCTGGCGCGCCTCACGCCCGCGCTGCGCGACGATTATTTCAAGGACAAGACTGTCCTGGTTTCAGGGGCCGGCACAGGCCTCGGACGCGGAATCGCCCATTGGGTCGCGCGCACGGGCGGCAATGTCATTCTCTGCGGCCGCAAGGAAGAGAAGCTCCTCGCCGCGCAAGCCGCGATTGCGCATTATGGCGGCGAGAGTCTCGTCCACGCGATGAGCATTCGCGATCTTGACGCCGTGGAGATCCTGTTCGCGAAAGCCTATGAGCGTTTTGGCGGCATCGATTTGCTGGTGAACAATGCGGGCGGGCAATTCCCGACGCACGCCATCGACATCGCGCCCAAGGGCTGGAACGCCGTCATCGACACCAATCTCACCGGCACTTGGAACATGATGCAGGCGGCGGCGAAGCGCTGGCGCGATGCGAACAAGCCAGGCTCCATCGTCAACATCATCGCCGTGGTCGGACGCGGCATGCCGGGCGTGGCGCATACCGCCGCCGCGCGCGCGGGCGTCATCGCTTTATCGAAGACCGTCGCGATCGAATGGGCGCCGCTCAATATCCGCGTCAATTGTGTGGCGCCGGGCCTGATCTCATCCGAAGGCATGAACGTCTATAATCCCGACGCCGTGAAGGCGATGGTCCAGACCAATGTGATGAAGCGCTTTGGCCAAATTGAAGAGATCGCCAACGCCGTGTGTTTCGTCGGCGGCGATGGCGGCTCCTTCATCACCGGCGAAGTGCTGCACGTGGATGGCGGCAATCAGATTTGGGGCGATCAATGGACGATCCCCAAGCCGGATTATTTCAAGGTGGACGAATAGATGACTGAGACAGTCAGCGCGGCGGATCTCGAACTGTCGCGTTATATCAAGCCGGGCGATGCGATTGTCTGCGGTCAAGCTTGCGGCGAACCAACAACGATCTTGGAAGCGCTTTATGCGCAACGCGCGCAATTGGGCGGCGTCTCGCTGTTCACAGGCTCCAGCTTTTCCGGCCTCGTGAAGCCTGAATACGCCGACCACATCAAATTCCGTTCCATGGGCGCCATCGGCGCGCTGCGCTCGCTCACCAAAACCGGCGCGCTAGAGATCATTCCATCGCATGTGGGTCAGCTTGGCCGCATGATCGCGGACGGCGACATTCCTTGCGACGTCGCCATCGTGCAAGTGAGCCCCGCCAATGCCGACGGCCTGCATTCGCCCGGCCTGATCGGTGACTATGTACAAAAGGCGATCAGACGAGCGCGGCTCGTTATCGCCGAAGTGAATGCGCAGGTCCCAAACGTGCCCGCGACCACGATGTTCTCCGCCGCCGATTTCGATTTGATCGTGGAATGCGACCGCGCGCCCGTCAGCGTGCCGCCCACTAAGACTGGCGAGGTGGATCAGGCCATCGCGCGGCATGCCGCCAACTTCATTCAGGACGGCAGCATATTGCAGATCGGCATCGGCGCCGTGCCGGACGCCATTTTGCAATTGGTGAAAGACCGCCGCGATCTGGGCGTGCATTCCGGCATGATCGGCGACGGGTTGGTGGACCTTGTCGAAGCGGGCGTGATCACCAATGCAACACACGGACAGTGGATGGGGGTTTCTGTCACCGGCGCATTGATCGGTTCGGAGCGCCTCTATCGTTTCGCACACGGGAACAAAGCGATCCTGCTGGCAGATTCCGCGCTGACGCATGATGAGGCCATCCTCGCGTCGCTGCCGAAGCTGGTTTCGGTCAATTCGGCGATTGAGGTCGACTTAACCGGGCAAGTAAACGCCGAAACGGCCGGCGACAATTATCTCGGCGGCACGGGCGGTCAGGTGGATTATGTGCGCGGGGGATCTCGTTCACCCGGCGGGCATTCCATCATCGCCCTGCCCTCCACCGCGAAGACCGACAGCCGTGTGGTGTCGCGCCTGTCCGGCCCCGTCACCACCGGGCGGTCTGAAGTCGATGTGATCATCACCGAATATGGCGCCGCGCAATTGAAGGGCCGCTCCTTGCGGGAGCGCGCCAACGCGATGATCGCGATAGCGCATCCCGATCTGCGCGAGACACTGTCCGCCGAAGCGCATGATCTTTTCAAACGAGGCTTTTGATGTCCGACGCCATTTTGTTCGAAGTCCGCGAGCCGGGCATCGCCGTTCTCACCATCAATCGCGCCGAAAAGCGCAACGCCTTGAGCCGTGATGTGCGCGAGGGGTTGTTCGAAGCATGGGATCGTTTTGAAAAAGATCCAGCCTTGCGGGTCGGCATTCTGACGGCGGCGGGCGACAAAGCCTTCTGCGCCGGCGGCGATCTGAAAGAGATGTCGGACATGAAACTCACCGTACCGCCGCGATCGATGTTTCCCATCCCCGGCGACACGATCGACGTCACCAAACCGACGATCGCGGCGGTGAATGGCGTGGCCTATGCGGGCGGCTGGCTCTTGGCGCAGGCCTGCGATCTATGCGTCGCGTCCACCAATGCGAAGTTCGCCATCACCGAAGCGAAAGTAGGGCGGGGCTCGCCTTGGGCGGCGCCGCTCATTCACATGATCCCGCAGCGTATCTTCATGGAAATCGTTCTCACCGGAAATCCCATCAGTGCGCAGCGCGCTTATGAAATCGGTCTGGTCAATCGCGTCGCCGAGCCGGACAAACTGCTGGACGAAGCGCTGGAGCTGGCGCGTAGCATCGCCGCGAATGCGCCTTTGTCGGTGCTCGCCGGCAAGGAAACCGTGCATCTGTCGACCGAGATGGGGAAGACCGCCGCGCTGCGCGCCGCGCGACACGCCTGGGAAACCTCTTATCGCAGCCAGGACGCGCAGGAGGGCCCGCGCTCGTTTGCTGAAAAGCGTCCGCCGGTGTGGAAGGGGGAGTAACCCTTCCTATTTCGCATCGGTCGGCACGGCTTCAACTTCGTAACTCGTGGCGGTTGCGCCGCAAGTACGCCACATCTCCTGCGCGGCAATGCGCACAGGGTCCGTGCGATACGCTTCGTACGCCGCATTGCTCGGAAAAAAGAGGCCGTGAATCTCGCTTGCACCGTCGACGGCGCGAAGCTGCTATTCCAAGCATGCGCCATGTCCGCCAATATTGGCAGCACCTTGGCTTCATACGACCAGAACAAAAGTAGGTTCGCCGCACTGAGATCGAAAACCGCAACGCGCCTCACGGTCTTTGACCTCCCAAAGACGCTATTTCAGCAATTCACCGGCGATGATAATCTTCCGCACTTCCGTTGTGCCGGCGCCAATCTCCAAAAGCTTGGACGCGCGATAGAGGCGATTGATTTCCGATTCGCGCATATAACCCATGCCGCCATGGATCTGCACTGAGTCTGAACAGACTTTCGTGCATTGTTCGGCTGCGTACATGATGGCGGCGGCGGTGAGCTTGTGAATTTCGCCGCGGCCGCCTTGGCCTTCCTCAACCGCGTTGCAAGCCGCGAGCGTGCGGTAACAGAAGGTCTTCATCGTCTCGACCGCGACATACATATTCGCGAGCATGCCCTGCACCAATTGAAACTCACCGATCGACTTATTGAATTGCTTGCGGGTTTTTGCGTACTCGACCGCGAGATCCAAAGCGCGCTCGGCCATGCCGACATTGATCATCGCCACGATGGCGCGTTCAAGGTCGAGGCCGCTCATCACGATGCCGACGCCCTTGTTTTCGGCGCCCACAAGATTGCTGGCCGGGATGCGGCAATCGTCGAGGACGAGCTCGGCCGTAGTCGAGCCGCGGAAGCCCATCTTGTCGAGCTTTTGCGCGACTTTGAAGCCAGGCCGATCCGTCTCCACGATGAAAGCGGAAATGCCGCGATGGCCGGCGGATTTATCGGTCTTGGCGTACATCAAGACGAGATCGGCGACGGGGCCGTTGGTGATGTAGAGCTTGCGGCCGTTCAGGACATAATCGTCGCCGTCGCGGACCGCCGTCGTCGACATGGAGCCCAATGCGTCGGAGCCGGCGCCCGGTTCTGTCAGACCCAATGCGCCAATCAGCGAGCCGTCGCACATGCCGGGAATGAATTTCTGCTTCAACTCTTCCGAGGCGTTGCGCGCGATATTGTTGAGGCAGAGATTTTCGTGCGCGACGTAAGAGAGAGCCAAGGAATGGTTCCAACGCGCGAGACCTTGCGTGATGAGGCCGGAGGTCATGAAGTCCGAGCCCGCGCCGCCAAGTTGCGTCGGCGCCGTCACGCCTAAAAAGCCCATGCGCGCAAAGGCCGGCATGGCCGTATCTGGCCACCATTCGTCATTGTCCATGCGTTGCTGCAGCGGCCAGAGTTCTTCCTTCGCGAAGCCGTCCGCGGTGGTCAGAATTTCTTCCTGGTCCGGCGTCAAAGCGAAGCCGTTGAGACTAGACATTTCGTTCATGACCAACCCTGCACAACCGCAAAATAAATCCTGTTCATTTTAATATAGCTCACTGTCCGCCTCTGGCAAGCGCTCGCGCTTTAGGCTTCACGCGCCCGCAATGTTGCGTCGCCGTAATTGCGCTTGACGGCGCTGGCGCGATGGGGAACGCGTCGATCCACACTACACTCCGCCGGCGCCGGCGGGATTAATTTTCTCTGAGGCCATCCCCGCGTGAAGCAGCTCCGCTCCATCTTAGATCCGTTCGTTTTGATGCTGTTGGGCACCGTGCTTCTTGCGAGCATTTTGCCGATGCGGGGCGAATGGGCGCAGCGCTGGGATTTGCTGGCGGACGCGGCCATTATGCTGCTGTTTTTCCTGCATGGCGCCAGGCTGCCGCGCGAAGCCATCGCGGACGGCTTCCGGAAGTGGCAGCTGCATTTGTCCGTGCTGGCCTCGACCTTCGTCTTATTCCCCATCATCGGCTTGGCGCTGGGCCGCACCGGTGCGATTGAAGGGCCGATGGCGGCGGGCGTCCTATTCCTGGCGCTGCTCCCCTCCACCGTACAATCCTCCATCGCCTTCACCGCCATGGCCCGCGGCGATGTGGCGGCTGCGGTATGCAGCGCCGCATTTTCGAATCTGGCGGGTATTTTCCTGACGCCACTCCTGGTCGCGATCTTCATGCAGGCGGAAGGCGGCGGCATCTCCCTAAAGGCGGCGCAGACGATCTTCTTCCAATTGCTGCTGCCCTTTGCCGTCGGTCACTTTTTGCGCCCGCAGATCGGGGCTTTCGTGGCCAAGCACAAGCAGATGACCACGGTGGTCGATCGCGGCTCGATCCTGATGGTGGTCTATGGCGCGTTTTCCGGCGCGGTGGTCGAGCACATCTGGACGAAGGTCTCGGGCCTGGACCTGATCATCTTGTTGGCCGCGTGCGCGCTGATCCTGGCGATTGTGTTGGGCGCGACCTGGCAATTTGGGAAGTTCATGAAATTCCCGAAGGCCGACCGCGTGGTGCTGTTGTTCTGCGGCTCGAAGAAAAGCCTGGCGTCCGGCGTGCCAATGGCGGGCGTTTTGTTTTCTCCGGCCACGGTCGGCATCATGATCCTGCCCTTGATGGTGTTTCACCAATTGCAGCTGATCGCCTGCGCCTTTATCGCCCGCCGTCTTGGCGCAGAAGCAGATGCGGAAGCGAAAGCCGCGGCGGCCACTCCCACCGCGTAGCGCCATTTTTCAGTGCGATTATCGAACCGGCTGACCGACCCGGTCAGCCTAAAATCGCTAGCCCTCAAACCGCCGCGAGGGCAGGCCGCGCACGCCAAGGCCGTGCACCGAGAACAGATGTCCATCCAGCGGACCAACGGGAATGGGCGTCACCTGATTGCCAATCAACGTCGTGACATAGAGGATGTCGAGTTCCGGCCCGCCGAAGGTGAGACTCGCCAGACGCGCCGTCGGCATATGGATCACGCGGTCGAGCGTTCCGTCCGGCGCATAACGGCGCACTTCCGCCGCACCGCTCAAGGCGCCGTTCATCGCAACCCAATAAAAGCCTTCCGCATCGATCGTGGCGCCATCGGGGATGTGAAACGGTTCGCATTGGACGAACAGCCGGCGATTGCTGGGAACGCCCCGCGCTTCGTCCCAGTCGAAGGCGTAGATCGCGTCGTCAAAGCTGTCGGTGAAATAGAAGGTCTTCTCATCTGGGCTCCAACACGGCCCATTCGAGCAGGCGATCCCACCGAACAGGGCGTGCACCGACAAATCGGTATCGACGCGATAGAGCACGCCGCGGCCCTTGGGCTTTTCCGGCGCGAAGGCCATCATATCGAGCGATCCCACAATGAAGCGGCCCTTTGAATCGACTTTGCCGTCGTTCAAACGGACATGGTCCTTGCGTGCTTCGGGGTTTGCGACGAATTCCAGCGCGCCGCTTTTAAAATCGAAAAGGTGCAGCCCAGTCTCCAACGCCACGATGGCGCCGCCGCTTTTGCGGAGTGCGAAGGAGCCGATCTCCGCCGGCAAAGCCCATTGCCGTACATCCGCGCCATAGGCGGAGCAGGACAGCAATTTGCCTTCCAGCCCATCGACCCAATAGAGCCGCTGTTCCTCCGCGTCCCAGATCGGTCCCTCGCCGAGCATGTTCTTGCAGGGAACGCAGATGCGAATGTCCGACATGGTTTTTAGCTCCCGAGCGGCTTTAGAAAACCATACTTGGCCGCGCCGCAGTGCGAAGAGCTTTTAGCGATTTTCCGGAATATTCAGCTCGCTAATATTGAGCTCGCTCCAGGGGGTGTCTGCACGCACAAAAACGCCCGCTGTTTCCAGCGGGCGTTTCATGTCGCTTCAGCGGGGGGCCTCGCCGCAGGCGTTCCTTTAAAACGGCCAGTCCAAAAGGAACGCTGCGACGTCTGGCCCATCCCCCTATGAGCTCAGATGCAGATTTTTTTATGCAAGTGCGAATTTCGGTCCAATGATTTGGCCTGGCAACGCACCGGTGAAAACGCCATTCTCAAAGGTCACTTCGCCATTTACGATGGTGAAGCGCACCGGCGCCGCATCACGCGTCCAACGCCAAATGAAGCCGTCCGAACCATCGGGAACGTCATAGACCTTCTTCATTTCACGCCGCTCGATTTCTTCGAGGTTGAACACAACGATGTCCGCGCGCTTGCCGACCTTCAATTCGCCGCGGTCGTGGAAATTAAAGTGATTGGCCAGCTTGCCGGTTTGAACGTGAATGGCTTGTTCGACGCTGATCCGCTTCTTGTCCTTCACCCAGGTCGAGAACAGGAGCATGTTTTCGCCGCCGCCGCACAGCATCTGTCCGTGCGCGGGCGCATCGGAAATATTGCCGACCGTCATCGGGTCGTTGAGCAAATCCTCGACCACACTATCCATCATCTCGAATGGCATCATGTGGATCGTCGAGAATAGACCATTGGCGATGAGCCAATCCGCCAATGCGTCAGACCCGTGCTTGCCGGTTTGCTTCGCAAGTTCCGGCACCGTGAGATTCACTGGGCCAACGCCATTTTCGGAATCCAGCAAAATCATGCGCTGGCCGCCGAACGGCGACCAAGGGTGGGCTTTATGGTCCCAAGAGTCCCGGGCGCGCGCGCGCCATTCTGGATCCTTCAGGATCTTCAGCTTTGCTTCTTGCGTCTTCGCCTCGACGACTTCATGCCAAACGAACTCGTCGGATTGCGCAAACATCAAAGAGTGCTGAACGTTGATCGAGGAGGTCACTGGGATGTGCGCGTAGCCCGTCCAGAAATCCTTGCCCTCTTTCTCGTAGCGCTTTTTCAAGTCTTCCAGCCGTGCGAGGATCGGTTGCTGGAATTGCAACGTCGGAATACCGCCAGCCCATTGTACGCGAATTTTACGATCGCCGATCAGCGTTGCGAGCTTTTCGATCCAATCCGCCGCCGTCTGATGGATGAAGATGTCCAAAGAGACCTGGAATTGCGCCGCGGGATACTTCTCCAAGACGTCAAACAGCGCTTGCCATTCGGCGTCGTCCGCCGCGAAGGTCGGCACTGGACGGCCCGAACCGTCATGGTCGAGACAATTGGTCGATAGACCCATCGCGCCCGCCGCCAAAGCATCGTCAAGCAAGGCGCAGATTTGCTTGAGCTCGTCCGGCGTCGCCGCACGGGTCCAAGCATCAAGGCCTAAGACTGCGAGACGGAGCGGAATGTGTCCAACGAACGCCGCGGTGTTGGTCGCCGTCTTCACATGGGTTTGCATGCTGGTCTTGTATTCGGACCATGTGTTCCAATCCCAAGGCAACCTTTCTTTGAAAGGCTGCGCTGGGATATCTTCGAAAAACGAGAAGATTCCGATGACTTCGTTCTGCACCGCTTCACGCACTTTTGGATCCGGCGACAAAGGCGCGGCCGAGAAGCCGCAATTGCCCATCACCGACGTCGTGACGCCATAGCCTGGCAGCGGATCCATGTCCGGCGCCCACCACATCGTGGCGTCGAAGTGCGTGTGGGATTCAATGAAGCCCGGCGATACGATGCACCCAGCCGCGTCCATAACGCGCTCACCCGACGCCGCTTGCAGATTTTGGCCGATTTCGGCGATCTTGCCGTCCTTCACCCGTACATCGCTCTTGAACGCTGGTGCACCGGTTCCGTCGACGACGGAGCCGCCTTTGATGAGCATATTGTCCATGGATTTCTCCCTAAATTAATCCGAAAAGGCGCCGCATCTTCGCTCCCGATTTGAGTTCATTCACTCAAATCGGGACCGAAAGAGCCCGCGGTCTAAAGCGCCGCCTCCGGATAAAATTTCTTTGCATAACGGCGGAATTGATAGATCGGACCGTCGCCGAGGCAAAGCTTCGGATTCACGATGTGCTTTTTGTAATCCAGAACCTTCAGATCTTGTTCGACTTCAAGAATGAACTGGTTTGAGAACGCGCCGCCCACCATTTCGTTGATCTCTGCGTTGCCCGTGTCCTTAACGTATAGGCGAACGTGCTGCAGTGTGCGCTCCTCGTCGATTGGCGTGAAGTTCACAACTGGCACGACTTCGAAGCCTGTGCCTTTGAACTGCAGGATGCTGTAGGAAAGCGCACCGTAAAACACGTCGATGGATTCGACTGGATAGCCCTGAACTTCATCATACAGCAGCCGCAGGTGCAAACCGTAATCGGTGTCATTGATGAAGTCGTAGCGCGGGATCACCGTGCCGGAGTGCAATTGCGTGAGGTGCGCCGGGTCGAAAATGTTCTCCAGGAATTCCTGGGGATGGGCATGCATGATCCATTTCTTTTCGACGTATTTGATCCAATTGCCTTCGCTCATGACGTTGGTGTCGAATGTCGGCAGCGATTCTGGCGGACGGCCCATCGGATCGAAATACATCAGCACCATGCCGAGAATTTCCTTGGTCGGATAAACGGTTAGCCCGACCTTGCCGGCTGGCGCTTCGGAATATGGCACGGAATTGCAAAGGCCCGTCTCGCCCGAGAAACGCCATTTGTGGAAAGGGCAAACGATCTCGCCGTTTTCCATCTTGCCGTCATGGCTGGCGACGTGCGCGCCAAGATGTGGGCAGAATGCGTCTGCGACGTGCGCAACGCCGTCCGGCGTGCGGTAGACCACAAACTGGCCGCCCAAATAAGTGACGGGCATCATCTTGTTGATTTCGACTTCGTGACTGTCGGCGACGCAATACCAGCCTTGGGTATAAGGCGGCAGCGGCGAGCGGGCTTGGATCGGTAATCTGTCGAGTGCGTTCATTTAAAACTCCTTCCCGGGGAGGGTTTAGATTGAGGCCGGCTGTTCGACAGCCGGATGGAATTGTTCGTACCACTTGCGATATTTGAAGATCGGCCCGTCCTGATCGCTCAGGATCGGCGCCGCGACATACGCCTTGTGCGGCCAGATCTTGCCGTCGCTATATTGCTCTTTTTCCGTCGTTGGGGTGAGGTAGGCGTCGAACTGATCAACGGCTTCCTGCGGCGCAGGCGCGTTCAAGTCGTTCAGCAAGAACAAAGTAACGCGATAATGCGTCAGCGTCTCATCGACCGGCGTGGCGCCGACATAATTGACGGCCGTGACGCCCGGTACGAACGGCGTTGTTGAACGCACATTCGCAACAGCAGGGCCGACCACTTCCGCCATGATGTCGGAAACGACCTGTCCGCCTTCCGGCGGCCCGTCATAGCCCGGCGCAAGCGAATGGATGGGGCTGCGGAAACGAACGCCATCGACGATCTCGATTTCACCGCCGGAGACCGCACGTCCGGTCCCGTGCACGCCCGGGAAGTGCGCCCAGTCGACGGCATTCTCCAAGATGTCCTGCGGATGCGCGCCGCCGAAATCGTCGTGCAGCTTATGGAAGCCGGAGCCAAGAACGCGCCCGGTTTCATCGAATTCCGGCATCTCCCAGGTAGGAGCGCCGCCATTTATGTCGTGCCAGACGTAAATCATGTTATTGTACTCACGGGTTTCCCACATGCGAAGCTTGGCTTTAGGTGGGATTTTGTCCGTGAACGGAATTGACACGCATTTGCCGCCGGTGTCGTACCGCCATTGGTGGAAGGGACATTCGATGGTTTCGCCCTGCACCTTGGAATCGTAGCCAAGGTGTGCGCCCAGATGCGGGCAGTGTGCGTCCGCAACCGCTGCTTTTCCGCTCTCGGTGCGAAATATCACGAGGTCTTTCGCGAAATAACGGGCTGGCTTTACCTGTCCTGGCGTGAGCTCGTCCGAAAACGCGACGACAAACCATCCCGTCGAATAAGGATGAAAAGGATAACGGGTATTGAATCGCGATGGCGCGTTCACCCTGACCTCCCGGTGCTGCGGGCTAAGCCCTATGGTTTTACGTCCGGGAATTGATCCGGATCAACGCCTCTCCCGAAGAAGCGCTGGATTTTCTACCATCGCGCAGGTAGATTCACAAGAGCCCTTGCGGTGCAAAATGAAAATGTGGTCTCAACCCTATGATGGATGACGGCGCTTTAATCCTGGCTGAAGCCAGACCCCTCCTACAGCCTAGCTCCCCCAAGGGTGAGGCGACGCTAAAGCGAATTCTAGAAGCGTCCGAGCACCTCTTTGCCCGGCGCGGCTTCGCCGCGACCCGAATGCAAGATATCGCGGACGCGGTCGACATCAAGCGCGCCTCCATCGCTTATTTTTTCCCGGACAAACAGCGCATCTACCTCACCGTCATTCGGATCGCCGCCGAAGAGCTTCGGGAGACGGTGTTGACGCGTCTGCCGGCCGGCGGCTCGCCGTTGGAACGATTGCAAGTGTCGTTCGAAATTTGGATCCGGCATCTGGCGGAACATCCAGATCTGTTTCGGATCATTCTACGCCAAATGAGCGGCGAGGAAGGACCCAGCGGCGTGGAATACCTTGCCTGGACCGCGGGGCTCTCGTTGCTGCAGGAATTGCTGAGCGAAGCGCAAAAATCCTACAATAAGCCTGATCTTTCAATTGATAAGCTAAACGCCGCGGCCTGCGGGCCGACCTTCGTATTCCTGGCGATCGCCTTCAACCGGCCAAATTTCGACAGCGCCGATCCGGCTTTTCAAGCGCAACTCGACCAGCATATCGACGAAGTCAAAGCGACGTTGCAACGCTTGCTGGCGGCCTGAGCGAAGATCCGCGCTGGCCGGTCCGCGCGCTTGCCTGAGGCGCCGCCCCCTGCGAAGCTGTCCTTCCGGAGCGCCTTTTGAGAATCGCCGATCATCTCATAACGCCGCAGGACTCGGTCGACATAAGGCACGACGTTCGTCCGATCGGATTTGTCGATCTTGCCGCTTGGCCCGCGCATGTTGACATGCTCGCAGCGCCATTTCCGCTGATCGGCATTGGCGATCCGGCGCATCCTTTGCGCAACGCGCTGGATGCGATCGCCGAGCCGCCGATTTCGGCTGAAGGTGTTTTCGAAAACGTGCTGAAGGCTCCACAGGCCGCCGCCGCCTGCGCCCAGCTCCTGCGCAGCACGGAAAGTTTGCCCGCGCCCGATGCGTTGCGCCTGGAATCTCTGTGCTACGCCATGCTGCAAGGCTCGGCGGAACATGCGGCCTGGCTGGCGGCGCAGCCTGCGCCAGTCGCTCCTGCACTAGGCCAAAAAGCTGACTGCCTGCGTCTAGACCGGCAAGACGATACGCTGATCGTGCATCTGGATCAGCCGGGGACGCTGAACGCCATCGACCGCGACATGCGTGACGCCTTGTATGCCGCCCTCGAAATGGCGCTGATCGATCCTGAAATCCGGCTTATCAAACTGCGCGCCGAGGGCCGCGCCTTCAGCGTCGGGGCGGATTTGGCCGAGTTTGGCACAACGCACGACCCCGCGACAGCCCACGCCATCCGCATGCGGACCCTACCTGCGACGCTTCTCGCCGCTTTGCCCTGCTTATTCGACGTGCATGCGCGGGGCGCGGCTATCGGCTCTGGACTGGAGGTCGCCGCCTTCGCAACGACCTTCACCGCAGGCTCAGACGCGTGGTTTCAGCTCCCGGAGATCGCCATGGGCATCATCCCAGGCGCCGGCGGCTGCGTCTCTATCCCGGAGCGCATTGGCCGCAGCCGGGCCTTGTTGATGATGCTGTCGGGCCGCAAGCTGAACGCAAAACAGGCGCTAGAATGGGGCCTCATCGACGCGATCGAAGATCGCCCGGCCCGCGACGAACACTGACAGGACATGCGTCGCCGAAAGATCGGCGCGCGCCGTCTTCCAGTCGCAATCCAGCAGACAGAGATCAGCCGGGGCGCCGATCTCAACTTTGCGCCGGATTGTCAGATCGGCGGGGTCACGCAAGAAAAGATCCAGCGCGTCTTCCGGCGTGAGCGCTTCCCCGGCGCCGACAAAGACGCCAGACGGCGCGCGCCGCTGCACCGCCGCCTGCATCGCCGCCCAAGGATCGGGATCGCCGAAGGGCGCATCGGAGCCTGCCGCAAGCGTGATCCCAGCGCCGAGCAGGCTCTTCAGGCGGTAAAGATGCGGCACGAAACCGGACTGGACGTCGGCCAGATATTGATCGCCGCGCTCTGCGATGAAGTTTGGCTGCGCCGCGACCCAAATTCCAAGCCTGGCCATACGCGCGATTTCATCTGGCCGCGCGATGGAGGCGTGCTCGATGCGATCTCCGTGTTGGGCGCCCGCTTCGTCGAAGGCGACGAGCGTGAACAAGAGCTCGACCTCCGTCACGCAATGCACTGCGACGGCGCGCGCGCGCTCATGCGCGGCGCGGATGAAATCGACGGCAGTTTGAAGCTCGGGCAGATCGGCTTCGTGCAGATGGAGTTTCGCTGGGCCGAGGCGCATGCGCGGCCCCATATCTTGACCCGTAAGCGCCAGCGTGCCCGCGAAGAGCAGGTCTTGCGGCAGCGCCCCCACCGCTTGCTCCGCGGCGAAGTGCGCCGCCAGCGCGGCATCATTCGCGGGCGACATATCCGTTGCGCCCGTGATTCCATAGCGCGCAAGGCGCACGCCGACGGCGCCAAGGCTTGGCGGCGCACCCCGTAACGCGCCGCGCAGCCAAGCGTCAGAATCGAACAGGCGGCCCGTATAGCGGCCGCCCTCCCTCTCTAGCCGCTGTTCCGCGCCCGGCGCCGCAGCGACGATCTCAAGTCCTGCGCTGTTGAAAAACCACATACGGCCGGAGCGATGCTGAATCCGCACGGGCCGATGCGGCGCGAGGCGATCCAGCATTGCCGCGTCGAGCATCCCGGCAATGCTTTCGTGATAGCCCACGCCGCGCAGCCAGCGGTCGCCAGGGCGACTGAGCGCAGCCCCTAAGTCCTCGTCCTCCATCACCTCAGGAGGACCGCAGCGCACAGAGTCCATCGCCGCCGCCAGCGCCATTAGATGAATGTGGTGATCGTGCAGACCGGGCAGCAAGAGCCCGTTTCTGGCTTCCAGAATATCCTCGCCAGTCTCCGCCGTCAGATCGCCAATCTTGCAGATCCGGCCATCCGCGATGCGCACATCGCAGATGCGACCATCTTCCAGCGAAGCCCGGTGGATCAGCATGGCGCGAGAAAACGCGCATTGTCTTCGCCCGTAGCCGCAACGGGCGCACTGATTGGGCGGCAAGGGACGTCAGGAAAGGGCGCCCCGCGCGCGTTAGCCCAGGCCCTCAAGCTCGCATTAAGGCGCTTAAGGTTTTCCGCACGCGCCGTCTCCAGCGTCGCCTGCGCACTGGCGCGCAGAGACACGTCATAGCGGCCGCCTTCACCGCCGCGCCAAGCATTCCAACCCGTTAGCGCCGCATTGAGTCCGGTCAGCGGATCAGCGATGGCGTCGCCCACAAAGCCCGAAACGCCAGAGGCCGCGCGCATCGCCGCGCTTACCCCTGCCGCCACGCCGCAATCGTCACCGAAGCCAACCCACTCGGCTTCCTCGCCACGCGCGCCGTGCGCGGTGATCGTGAGCCACACCAAACCTGGCTGCTCTTGGACAAGTGCATCAGCGTCAAGGCCAAGATTGCGCAAAGCGCGCGGACGCGACGCTTCAATCACGATGTCCGCCTCGTGGATCAAACGGCGCAGCGCGGCGCGGCCCTCATGCGATGAAAAGTCGATGGAGACGCTGGCTTTGCCTTGATTGAGCAAGTCGTAGAAGTCTTTGTCGCCTGCGCGCATGCCATCGAGGCGGCGCGCGCTTTCAACCTTGATCACATTCGCGCCCGCCAGCCACATCAAATGTGACGCCAAAGGTCCGGCCCAAAGCGCCGAGAAATCCAGCACACGCGGCGCACGCTTCGACGGTGGCGGGCCAGGCGCGCCTTTGGCGATCAACGCGCCAAGTGAGACCTGCGACACGGCGCGCTCCGTCTCTTGCGCGGCAGCAAGGCCCAGCATGCGCGCGCGGGCGACGAATTCCGTCGCGTTCATTCTTTCGATCAAGGTTGCGATGAAAGAATCGAAGCTGACGTCAAACTCCTCTTCGAACAATGCTGGCAATAGAGCGCGGTCGTCTTCACGCGCGAGATTGAGCGCCACGCGATCATCCGCCGCGTGAAACAGGATGCAACCAGCCCCGGGCGAAATATCGCCGCCGATGCGCCAATGATTAAGAGCGGCGCGTTCGCCCAATAGGCCGGCGCCAGTCAGCCCCCCAATCGCGACCGAACCCGTGGCGTGCGCCAACTGCCGCAACAAAGCGTCCGCCTGATCCGCCAACGGAACCCTTAAAGTTTCAGGACTTGAAGAGATCGCGCACCTCTCGCCGCAATAATTTGCCCATTTCGTTATACGGCAGAGCGTGGAGCACGACTACACGCTCCGGCACGCGAGAGGAGCGCAGGCGATCCTTGATGAGGGCGCAAAGCTCAGCCTCACTCGGCGCCATATGACCGAGACGCGGCACTATCGCGATGGCGACCGCCTCGCCCCACTCCACGGACGGCGCCCCCACCGCACAGGCGTCCGCAATGGCGGGATGCGTCATCAGAACATCCTCAATCTCGCCGGGCGAAATGTTTTCGCCGCCGCGCACGATGACGTCGTCCGCCCGACCCGCAAGATATAAAAATCCGTGTTCATCTATCCAACCCGCGTCGCGCGTTGGAAACCAGCCCTCCGCATCCAACGCCGATCGTTCCTTGTATTCGCCGGAAACCTGCTCGCCCCGGACATAGATTTCGCCGCGTTCGCCTGCGGGCAGCACCTTGCCGTGTTCGTCGCGAATTTCAATTTCTACGGTGGGCAGCGGGCGCCCTACGGATCCCAAGCGCGCCCGAATTGCGGGATCAGCCGCGTTATGCGCTTCTCGATGCTCATCAGGTCCGAGCAAAGCAATAGTGGAACTGGTCTCCGTCAAACCATAAGCGTTCGTAAAGCTGGTTTGTGGCAGCAGATTCAGTGCGCGATCGATGAGTTCCGCAGGCATCCGTCCCCCGCCATAAGCGATCGCGCGCAGCGACGACAGGTCTGCGCCTGCCCCCTCATCGATACGCGCGATAATCCGCGAGAGCATCGTCGGCACAACAAAAGCGCTCGTTGCATGCTCTGTTTCGGCCAGTCTCATCCAGGCGTCTGGTTCGAATGCAGGCAGCAACACAATCCGGCGCATCGCGTAGATCGAACTGAGCAAAGCGGCTATGCCAGCGATGTGATAGGGCGGCACACTGACTAGCGCGGCTTCATCTTCGCCCGCCGCCATGAACTCTACTGTGCCGAGAATGTAGGAGAGCAAATTGGCGTGGCGCAGGATCGCGGCTTTCGGCGCCGCCGTGGTCCCGCTGGTGAAGAGCTGCACCGCAATCGGCTCTTCTGGCTCCGGCAATTCATCAACGCCCTCGCCGCGCTTCTCCGCGGCTTCAACAAACTCCACGCGGGTTTTCAAACTATGCCCGGCGCTCAAATGAGCCACGCGCGCCGCATCCCCGACGATAAAGGCTGGCGCTATGCGATCTAGCAACGCAGCGAGATCTTCATCCGCTAGCCGGTAATTCAACGGCACATAAGCTATGCCCGACATAGCTGCCCCAAAAAGCGCAATCGCCGCAGCCTCCGAACTTTCATCCAGCAGCGCGACACACGCAACGCCGCTGTTTTGAATGTCCAGCGCAGCGCCGCGCGCCGCTGAGAGCAGCGCGCCATAAGACCAGCGCCGACCGTCACACACCAAAGCAATACGCTCGGGATCCGCGTCCGCGGCCATATTGAGCACCAGCGCAATGTTCATGCATCCGTCCCTGTCTGGAGCGCAGACTAAATCGTGCAGACGGGCAGCGTCCACAACAGCTGCGTTTTGGAAGAATTTGTCGGCGCATTAAGGAGTGAATGTCAGATTTTGTCGTTGTCGACCGCGGCTCGGCGTGTTGCTGGTGCACAGTGTCTACGTGGCGGCGGCTTTGACTTGATCCCTGGGAGAAAGTAACCCGAGTCTCAAATATACAGCGCGAGACAGACCATGACCGAGAGCAATAATCCAATTAGCCTGCGGATTGACGGCGGGATCGCCATCATCACCTCGGACTCGCCGCCGGTGAATGCAATTTCCGCCAGAGTCTGTGCGGGGCTGCACGCCGCTTTCCTTGAGGCGAAAGCGAAGGCCGTGCAGGCGGTGGTTTTGCATTGCGCAGGCCGCACATTTTTCGCTGGCGCAGACATCACTGAATTCGGCGGCGGGCCTTACCATCCCAATCTCTGGGACGTCATTGACCTCATCGAGGATTTTCCGGGGCCCGTGATCGCCGCCATCCACGGCACGGCTTTGGGCGGCGGATTGGAAATGGCGCTCGGCGCCCATTATCGTGTGGCGGCGAAGTCCGCAAAAGTCGGTCTGCCAGAAGTGCATCTTGGGATACTTCCCGGCGCCGGCGGAACGCAACGCACGCCACGGCTGATCGGCGCCGCCCGCGCTTTGGATCTTATTACCTCCGGCCGGCAAATGGGCGCGAAAGAAGCGCTGGAGTGCGGCCTCATCGACGCGATTGTCTCGGACGAGGCCTTGCTCAAGGACGCAATCGCCTCAGCGCATAAGGCGCTCGCGGACGGCGGCGCGCGCCCACGCGCACGCGATAAAACGGAATGGACGAATAAAGACCGCACCGAGAAGGATTTGGTCGCCAATTTCTTGAAGGCGAACGCTTCGAAATTCCGCGGATTCAAGGCGCCGCAAGCGATCGGTGAGGCGGTGCAAGCCGCCATCGACCTTCCGTTCGAGGATGGGATCAAACAGGAAATCGACCTGTTCAATGTGCTGGTGGAAACCACCGAGTCCAAGGCGCAGCGTTACTATTTCTTCGCCGAACGTGAAGCGAGCAAACTCCCCGCGGATCTGCGCGACGGCAAATCAATTGCGCTCAACAAGATCGGCGTCATCGGCGCCGGCACAATGGGCTCCGGCATCGCTCTTGCTATGCTGGGCGGCGGGCTGCAAGTCGTGGTGGTCGAAGTCGCTGAATCTGCTTTGGAGCGGGGCAGAAAGCAAATCGACGGCACAATTGACGGACTCGCCCAGCGCGGCCGCCTGTCGCTGGAAAAAGCCGCCGCGCAGAAGGCGGCTGCAATTTTTAGCCTCGACTTTTCCGCTCTCGCCGATTGCGATCTGATCATCGAAGCGGTGTTTGAGAAGATGGAGGTCAAAAAAGAGATCTTCGCCAAGATCGATTCCATCGCCAAGCCTGGCGCCATTTTGGCCTCCAACACATCCTTCTTGAACGTGGATGAGATGGCGGCGGTCACCCAGCGTCCCGCCGATATTGTGGGACTGCATTTCTTCTCACCCGCCAATATCATGCGGCTGTTGGAAATCGTGCGCGGCGCCAAGAGCTCGCCGGGCGCTATCGCAACGTCCTTTGCCCTCGCCAAGAAAATCGGCAAAATCGGCGTGATGAGCGGCGTCTGCCATGGCTTCATCGCCAATCGCATCTTCGCCACGCGCGGCGAACAATGCGAACGCATTTCCGAAGAAGGTACGCCGCTGGAAGCGATCGACCGCGCGCTGCTCAATTACGGTTTCCCGATGGGCCATTTCCAGATGATGGATCTGGCCGGGCTCGACGTTCTGGCGCGCAGCCAAACGGAGCGCACCGTGATGCGTGATCTGTTCCAGATGGGACGGTCAGGTCAGAAAACCAAAGGCGGCTATTACGATTACGACGACAACAGGAAAGGGTCTCATTCAGACCTCGTGACCAAAGTGATCGCCGATTTTGCGTCGTTCAAAGCCATCCCGCAACGCCCTTTGATGGAGGAGCAAGCGATCATCGAGCGGGTGCTTTTCCCCGTGATCAACGAGGGCGCGAAAGTACTCGGAGAAGGCGTCGCCTCCAGCGCCTCCGACGTGGATGTGGTCGCGATCCTTGGCTATGGTTGGCCGGTTTATCGCGGCGGCCCGATGTTCTGGGCTGAGCAGATCGGCTTGAAAAATGTCGTCGCCAAATTGCGCGCTTTGGAGGCTGAACACGGCCCAGCCTTTACGCCTTGCGACTATCTGCTGCAGAAGGCCGACAGCGGACGCTTTTAGGCCACTCGCCGGACCGCAATCGCCAAAGCGTCCATCATTGGCCTATCCTATTGTGTGGGTGTTTGCCCACCCGCCGCTGGACTATGGAAGCGCTGCGCGCGCGCATCGGCCCGCGGCCATTCTGGGCGAAAAACAAGGGGGATGCGCCTTTATGAGATCTGAATGCGGAGCCATTCTATGAGCCGCCCTCTTGAAGGGCGTGTGGCGCTCGTTACCGGCGCAGGGTCCGGGATTGGCGCGGCCATCGGCGCACGCCTTACGGCGGACGGCGCACATGTGATTTTCTCGGACATCAATCTGCAACGCGCCAAGGCAAACGCCGAAAAATACAGCGGCGCCGCCGTTGAATTGAATGTGGCTTCGGAACAAGCTTGGCGCGCCGCCATGGATTGCGTCGGTGTTCAGGCCGGGGCGCTGCACATTCTCATCAATAATGCGGGAATTTGTGAGCCAGCCACCATCGCCGAGAGTGACTTCGCCACCTGGAAGCGCACGCATGCAATCAATCTGGACAGCGTGTTCCTGGGCTGCCGCGCTGCCTTGCCGCTTATCAATGAAAGCGTTTCACGGAGCGGCTGGGGCGGGCGCATCGTCAATATCGCGTCCATTTCGGCTGTCGTGGCCGCCGCCAATTTCGCCGCCTACAATTCCTCCAAGGCGGCGGTGCGGCATCTGACCAAATCCATCGCCTTGCATTGCGCGCGCGAAGGCTTTGGTGTGACCTGCAATGCGATCCTGCCGACCTTTGTAGATACGCCGCTGCTCGAGAAATTGCGGCCTGGCGATCATGCTGCAACCATCGCCAAACTGGCGCGGCAGATACCGCTTGGCCGTGTCGCACGGCCCGAAGAGGTCGCGGCGGCGGCGGCCTATCTGTGCTCTGACGGCGCCGCCCTCATGACCGGCGCTGATCTGGTGCTGGACGGCGGCTTATCCGCTCAGTAAGCAAGGAGCGCATCGTGAAGAACCGCAGTGGCGCATCGTGAAGAACCGCAGTGGCGCATCGCGTGACGGCCCTTGGGGCGTGGTCCCCTCCTCACGCGCGCCAGCCCCAAAAGGGTCAGCTCTCTTTTTCTGAGGCCCATTATGATTTCTCAGTGGCCGGAAAATGCGCGGCGACCATCATCCAAAGCGCAGGATCTGCTATTATCGCACGTCCAACAAATAAAGACGAAGGAGGTTTCCAATGCTCAAAGATCTTCCCGCTGGCGTTCCCGAATAGCTTGCCCAAATGGGCGCCTGAAGCCATCCAATCAACCCAAGGACTCTGCCGTCAACGGGAGGGAAGTCGGGTCTCAGACCAGTGTTCCTTACTTACGTCCATGTTAACCATCGATTACAGAGCGTTCAGGCGGAGACGTATCTTGGCGTATTCCTGCCGCGCTTCGCGGAGCGACGAACAAAAGGGGGGCGCATGAAGATCAGCGGCGCGTGGTCCGAGGCGGAGATCGCATCTTTCATCGATCAAGCAGTGATTCCCCTTCGCTTAGCTGTGTTTGGCGGCGGCGGAATTCCACTGCCATTGTCGCTCTGGTTTCTCCGGATTGACCGCGCTCTCTGGTGCGCAACGAGCGATAGTGCGCAATTGGTCAAATACTTAAAAGCAGATGGGCGCTGCGGCTTCGAGTTGGCCGGCGACACGCCACCCTATCGCGGTGTCCGGGGGCAGGCCATCGCGAGCATTGTTCCGGCTGAAGGGGGTAGGATACTGATACGCTTAATGGAGCGCTACTCAATCCATCCAAATAGCCGGCTAGCGCGCGTACTGACCGCTAAGGCAGATAAAGAGATTGCGATCCGCATCGATCCAGACTGGATTACAAGTTGGGACTTCAGCCAACGCATGGCTGATTCAATCAATCCAAAACCGTAATTGGCGACTACGGCGTTATAGACTTTGGAGTCCGTCACACGGAGACGGCGATGAAAAAGAGCAGGTACAGCGAGGAACAGATTGTCGCGATCCTCAAAAAGCAGGGACCGGAGTGAAGACGGCGGATGCTTGCCGCCGCCACCGGATCGGTTCCGCGATATTTTTCTAGTGGAAGAGCCAATTTGTTGTCCGATGGCCCCGCCCTATACAGCGTCAAAACTCTCTAAAAACGGGTGCATTATAGAATCGGACGTTCTCCTGCAGCGGCATGAACGCGCCCGAAATCCGACATTGGTCCGTCTCAGCGAGGAGGCAATTCATCGCCAAAAGCGGTCAGTACTTGATCACAATTCCCGGACGAGTTCGATATCAAGGCCCTGATCCGTAGTTATGACGGCCATCTCTACGCCGACGTCAGGATAGCATGTCGGCGCCATCTTTACGGTCGCGCGGCGAGCCCTCGCTGCCGCAATTACATTTTCGATTGCGTCTAGCCTGATTTGAATAGTCGCACCCGAGGCATGGGTTGTCCCGCCTTTGAACTGAACGAATTTCAGCATCAACGAGCCTTCTCCACCCAGCGTCATGACAATTTCTTCAAAGGCCTCGGCGCTATAGCGATGTGTGACTGCAAATCCAAAAACGCTCACAAAGAACGCTTCGCAGTCCGAAAGGTTCGATGATTCAAACTTAACGGCTTTCAGGACGCATCGCTGCATGCGGCTTTCCTTTAAATTCAACAATTCTTGAAATCGGCCTTCTTAGCGAAATTCGCCAGGTAATTCCTGCAAGCCTGTCGGCTGCGTGATGTTCTCAGCACATACCGTGATGACCGCGCCTGTACAAAGCGGATGCAGCAACGCTGCTTACGCAACCTCAATCCGGCCCTGTTGGGCCAGCGAGGCCCAACCCTGCTTTAAGACCAGAATTGTCGTTTAAGAGCAGTGATTTAGCAAAATTGCTACGCAAAACGTCAATTTATGACCCAGAAAACATCGTTTCGCGTTAACCCACTATGATCCGGCCATGCGCGGACGGCGTAGACATGCAGCCACACCAAATTTCTAAGGTGGCGCCCTACAAAGTTCGCCGCCGAGCGGCCGCCCATAGTCAAGAAACGGAAAAATCATGCCAAAGATAGCTAATTTTTTGCTGGCCTTCGCGTTGTTCGTTCCAATCGCAGCGGTGATTTTGGATCAAGCGGCAAGGGTCTCGGGCTAAAGCTCCCCTTGCCGCAATCACGCATCCCAAATTACTCAGTGGAGAGAGTTATGGATAAGCAACATGCTAACCGGCTCCTTGCGGGCATGCTTCTAAAGCAAGCGCATCTTTTGCGGGACGATGGTCATTTGGAAGAAGCCAAAGACCTAGTGATCAAAGCCCTGGCTTTGGTTTTTTTCGCCGGTGCGTTTCCCAGAACTTCGCCCCTATCTATCGGCGATTCCCGGCGCCAAGCGCGGATGTAATTGATGCTGTTGGTTTTGTGACACCCGTGAATCAATCGCCCTGCATCGCGTATTTGGTTCTCATAAAGGTGGTGCTTGGGATCGTCGTACATCACAGGCTTTGAGAGCCCACGAGCTTACCCAAAAGCGGCGCGGCATGACGTCGGAATTGAACCTGACATCAGCTCTGCCATATCCAAAACTCCAAAGCGTCTCAAGTTTCTAGAGAGGGTTCAGGCTTCTGCATGACGACTGTTTTAGTTATGGGCGCCAGCAGTGGTATCGGCCTTGCAGCAACGAATTTGGCGCTAAAGCGTGGATACGCGGTTGTCGCGTTTGCGCGATCAGCAGACAGAATCGCGCTTGAGCACGACCAACTCAAGAAAGTCGCGGGCGACGCGCGCAATCCGGATGATGTGCGGCGAGCCATCGAAGGCGTGGACGCGGTCATTCAAGCGCTTGGAGTTCCGGCAAATGCTCGCATGCTGTCGGGACCTATCGACTTATTCTCGGCAGCTACCGCGACGCTCCTGCCGTTGATGAAGCAAGCTGGCGTTCTTCGATTAATGAGCGTGACCGGTTTCGGCGCTGGGGAAAGTAGAGACAAGATACCGCCGCTCCAGCGGCTCGGGTTCAATCTCGTTTTCGGCCGCGCTTATGGCGACAAAGATATCCAGGAGCAAATGGTCATAAAAAGCGGCCTCGACTGGACCATCGTTCGGCCTGGCGTTTTGTTGAATAGTCGCGGCAAGGGTCGCTACAAAATATTGATCCACCCAAAAGATTGGCGGAACGGCGTAATCTCACGCGTTGATGTTGCGGACTTCTTGATCCGGCAACTGGCTGAGGATACATATTTGCGCAAAGCGCCCGTGCTTGTTTGGTGAAGCTTAGTTGAGTAGCTTCTCTATTCAGCGACAATTTATAATTGGAGTTTCGATCGGCCGCAATTTTGTGCTCTTAGCGCTCAAACTACAGTGTCCGGATGAACCACGTTTTATCGCTGGCAGACTGCTCCTTGAGCATCTCGAGTTTGCAATTGCATCACTTCAGACAACCTATGAACGTCCACTCCAAAAGCGACATTACTTAATCGACGGTGCACTTTGGCAAAACAAAAACGCGGGGGCATTGCCTGCGAAAAGAAATTCGTCTTCACACTGCATCGCTAGAGTAAACCGCGTCTGGTTTATCGCCCGCTGGTAACATGTGCCGGGTGCGTCGCATCTATCCTATTGATTAGCGAAGGGCCTTTTCGGTCAGCCGCCATGCCAATTCCGCCAGATCGGGGAACGCTTTCACGCGCTCCTGCGCCTTGACCGACGACGCCGTGCCGCGCAGAACGCGGCCTTTAATGCCGTGGAAGATCGCTGCGAGCCGGAACACATTGAAGGCGAGATAGAAATCATAGTTTGGGATCGCATCGCGGCCGGTGCGTTTACAATACGCCGCGAGATAATCTTCCTCACTCGGAATGTTCAGCGCTTTGAAGTCGGCGCCATGGACGCCCGGTACGATATGCGGCGAGATATGATACATCATCGAATGGTAGGCGAAATCCGCGAGCGGATTACCCAGCGTCGATAATTCCCAATCGAGCACCGCGATCACTTTCGGCTCGCTTGGGTGAAAGATCATATTGTCGCATCGAAAATCGCCGTGGATCAGGCTGGTTTCATCGCCCGGCGGGATCAAACCCGGCAGCGCCGCGATGACCTTGTCCATGTTTGGATCGCGGCCCGCCAGCTCATCCTCAAGATATTGCTTGCTCCAACGGCCGATCTGGCGCTCGAAATAATTGCCCGGCCGGCCGAAATCGCCGAGCCCAATAGCGGCGTAATCAACGCTATGCAGCTGCGCAATCGTTGCGTTCATCGCGTCGAAATAAGCGGGGCGATCGGTGGTTGGTATTTGCGGGAACGTCGCGTCCCAGAATATCCGGCCCTGCACCATATCCATGATGAAAAACCAGGATCCGATGACGCTATCGTCGGTGCAGAGGCCATAAATATGGGGCGCGGGAAAATTCACCTTACCGAGCGCCTGCATCACCTGCGCCTCACGCTCCACGGCATGCGCGCCTTTCAGCAATTGCCCCGGCGGCTTGCGGCGCAAGACGTAGTTTTTGCCCTTCGCAGAAACTTTGAACGTGGGGTTGGATTGGCCGCCCTTGAATTGCTCCACCTGCATTGGCCCCGCGAAACCCTCGACATTGGCCGCCATCCAGCACTCCAGCGCCGCCTCATTGAAGCGATGCTCGGGCCGGACCTCACTCGTACCGGCATTGTCAGCCTCTAACGCACCGCTCACGTTTTGTTCGTCTCCACATCTCAGCTCGCCGCGCGCCGAGCTTATACTTGGCTGAAGCCGCCATCCATCAGGAACTCGGCGCAGGTGACGAAGCTGGCTGCATCTGAACACAGATACACGTCGCCGCCGCCCATTTCATCCGCGCGCCCCAAGCGGCCGATCGGGTGATTGGCGATCACGCCCGTCATGGCCGCTTCGCGTGACGGCACGGCGCCGAGCTCGACATAACGATCCATGATCTAGCCAAACATGTTCGTTTCAATACTGCCCGGATGTACGCTGTTGCAGCGGGTATTGTAGCCCAAAGCTGCAAACTCCGCGCCCATGCACTTGGACAGCATCTCCACCGCCGCCTTGCTGACGCAATACGCGCCGTTGAACGCTGCGCCACGCAGGCCGCCGACGCTCGAGAAATTCACAATAGAAGCGCCCAATTTGCGCGTTTTGCCACCCCCTTTCAGCAATGGCCGCAATGTCTGCACGCCGATAATGATGGAATCGAAATTGATTGCGTTGACCCGATGCCATTCGGTCAGCGGCGTATCTTCGATCTTGCTGACGATGGAGATGGCTGCCACGTTCACCAGCGCAAAGAGGCGGCCGTATTTTTCTTCAATCAAGCTGGCGGCGCGGCCGCAATCCTGCGTGTTCGTCACCAACGCGACCACGTTTTCCAAGCCGATCATTGAATTCTTCTCAGCGCGCGGTCCAGCCGCCATCGACCACCAATTCCGCGCCGGTCATGTAGGAGCTGTCGTCGCTGGCAAGGAAGAATACGGCGCCCGGCCCCCCTATGCGCCCTCGGCCCATCATTCGGATCTTATATTTGCCGTCCGACTTTGACGCGGCCGTCAAATGTTGGACGGAAACCTTGGGCGTGGGGCCATTCTACGTCATAGAAAACATCCATCTGGGCGGCATGAAATATCGTGGAGTTCCCACGGAAGCGGTGTTCTCCATCGCCATCGCCTATTGGAACGACATCCAGATCCTGCTGATCCGGCCTGAAAACGACGCGCCATCCATCTTTACGGGCGAATATGCGGTCAAAGACCGGCCCCACCACATCTGCAGCTTCGTCGATTCGATCGAAGACGCGCGCCGCGCTTGCGCAGACATTGGCGCGGAAATCCTGGTCGAAGGCACGGTTGGCGATTTGAGCGCCGTCATATATGTGGATAGGGGCGGCGTCCGTGGAAACGTTATCGAGCTTTTGCAACCCATTAAAGGGTCCGAAGCGCTCTTCGAGATGATCCGCAACGCCGCGAAGAATTGGGACGGATCGGATCCAGTCCGCAAATTTGGGGTAAAAAGAATGCCGACGCCGCGGGCGCTAGAGATCGCCGATAAAGTTGAACGCTTCGTCCGCGAAATCGTGATCCCCTACGAAAAGGATCCGCGACGGGACCATCACGGCGCCCCGCTCGACGAGATGGTCTTTGAGATGCGTGAGAAGGCCCGCGCCGCAGGCATTCTCACGCCGCATATTCTTGGACATGGCGATCACCTCACGCAGCAGGAAACCGCGACGGTTCTGATCAAATCCGGCTTGTCGCCCTTGGGCCCGTTGGCCGTGAACACGAACGCACCGGATGAAGGCAATATGTACCTCCTGGGCAAGGTCGGCGCGCCACATTTGCAAGAGTGTTTTTTGAAACCGATGGTCGAAGGCCGCGCTCGCTCCGCCTTCTTGATGACCGAGCCCGCCGAATTGAACGGCGCTGGCTCGGACCCATCCATGATGATCACGACCTGCCGCAAAGATGGCAATCATTGGGTCATCAACGGACGCAAAGCCTTCATCACCGGCTATGATGGCGCAAAGGTCGGCATCGTCATGGCGAAGGCCGAAGAAGGCGCCTGTATGTTCCTCGTCGATCTGCCGGACCCCGCAATCAGCATCGACTTTGTGCCGAATACGATCGACAGCTCCATGCCGGGCGGTCACGCCACCTTGACGATCAAGGATCTGCGCGTTCCCGCCGACCAGATGCTGGGCGAAGCCGGCGAAGGCTTCAAATATGCACAAGTCCGCTTAAGCCCCGCACGGCTGTCGCATTGCATGCGCTGGCTCGGCGCCTGCATCCGCTCACAGGAAATCGCCGTCGATTACGCCAATCGGCGTCAAGCGTTCGGCAAAGCTTTGATCGATCACGAAGGCGTCGGCTTCATGTTGGCCGAAAACATGATCGACCTGCAGCAAGCGGAATTGATGGTCCATTGGTGCGCGCAAGTTTTGGATACCGGCTCGCTCGGCTCCACGGAAAGCTCGATGGCGAAGGTGGCCGTGTCGGAGGCGCTGATGCGCGTGGCGGACCGCTGCGTGCAGGTGATGGGCGGCAATGGCGTCACCGACAAAACCATCGTCGAAACGGTCTTCCGCGAAATCCGCGCCTTCCGGATCTATGACGGTCCGACCGAAGTCCACAAATGGAGTTTGGCGAAAAAGCTGAAGCGCGACTGGAAAGCCGCAAATCATTGAGATGAATAAGAGCGGGCTTAGAAATATCTGGGTCCGCTCTTTTTCTGAGTCACACCGCGCCTGTTGCGATCAGCCTTTCGCCGCTTTGGCGGCAAAAGCGGCGTTGAAGATCGCGGCGTCGAAATAATAGGGCTTGATCTTGCAGCAATTGCCGCCGCGAAAGCGGAACAGGTCGCACAATTCAGCAGGCTTCAAGCTCGGATCCGCAAATTTGAACGACAAGATGGTCACCGCGTAATCGCCGGCCGCTGTCGTCTGCACCCGCTCAAGACCCACGACATCCACCATGCCCATTGTTTTGATGAGGAGCGCCTGCAAAGCGTAAGGGCCGGGATACACGCCCGCCATCGCCGCCAGCGCGTATGTGCTCGCCTGGAGCGTCAGCAAAGGCGGCGATAAGATGGACGTCAAAGCCCGGTACAATCTCTACTTCATGCGAAGTTCCGGCGGATTGCGTTTTTCCAGGATAGGCGTCACCCTGCTTTTACCGGGCGCTTGATGGAAGCCCCTTAAAGACTGCGGATCGAGTGCCCGCCGTCGACCACGATGACCGAGCCGGTCATGTGACGCGCCCCCTCGCCGCAGAGAAGCAATAACGGCGCGGCAAGGTGCTCCAACTCGCCGAGGCGCCGGGTCGGAATCCGCTCGACCATTTTGTGACCGAGTGGAGAGGCGAAGAGGTCGCGATTCATGTCTGTGACCACATAGCCCGGCGCGATCACATTCACCCGGATGTTATGCCTCGCCCATTCCAGCGCCAACGCCTTGCTGAGATGGATGACGCCGGCTTTGCTCGCCGCGTAAGATGACAGCGACTGCGCCACGTGCAGTCCCAATATCGAAGCGATATTGACGATTGCGCCCGGCTTGCCGGCGGCGATCATCTGGCGCGCGGCCGCTTGAGCGCCCCTGAACACGCCGCTGAGATTGAGATTGATGATGGAATTCCAATCCTCCTCCGTCAGATCGATTGCGGGCTTGGTCTGGGCGGCGCCCGCATTGTTGACGAGGATATCCAAGGTCCCGCCTGTGAGCGCCTCTATCTGCCCGAAGGCGTTCGCCACGGATGCGGGATCCGTCACGTCCATCGCAATTGCGCGGCACGACAGATTGCGATTTTCCAGCTCGCGCACCAATTCGTCGAGGGAATCCTTACGCCGCGCGCACGCAATTACGGTGGCGCCCGCTTCCGCCAAGACCTCCGCGAAATAGCGGCCGAGCCCAGCGCTCGCGCCTGTCACCATCGCTATCTTACCCGTTAGGTTTGTCGTCACGGCGGCGCCTCCCCAGCCCTGCGCGCACTCAAGAATCGATGTCGCGCTTGTAGGTTTCCGGCAGCAAAACTAGCCCGATCACGGCCGTCGCCACGGCGATTGCGATGGGATACCAAAGCCCATCGTAGATGTTGCCGGTATAGGCGACGATGGCGAACGCCGTCGTCGGCAAGAAGCCGCCGAACCAGCCATTGCCGATATGATAAGGCAGCGACATCGAAGTGTAGCGGATTCGGCTTGGGAACAATTCCACCAGCATGGCCGCGATCGGGCCGTACACCATCGTCACATAAATCACGAGGATCGCCAGGATCCCAATGACGACAGGCTTGTTGATCGCCGTCTCTTCCGCCCTGTCTGGATAGCCCGCCGCGTCGAGCGCCGCACGCGCCGCTATTTGATAGCCTTCAACGGCGCCGGCGCATTCGCCCGCATTCATGCCGGTCACGTCCGGCGCCTTCACCACCCAATCGCCCACCTGCATTTCGGCGATGCTGCCCGCAGGCGCCGCTTCATTGCGATAGCTGACGCCGGCCTTTGAGAGGAATGCGCGCGCGACGTCGCAGGACTGCGAGTCGAACTTGTTCCGGCCAACGGGGTCGAATTGGAACGAACAGGTTTTAGGATCGGCGCGCACCACGATGGGCGAGCCTTGCTGCGCGGCGTACAGAGCTGGGTTCGCCGCCTGCGCCAGCGATTGGAAGAGCGGAAAATAGGTCGCCGCCGCGAGCAAACACCCGGCAAGGATGATCGGCTTTCGGCCGATCTTGTCCGACAGCCAGCCAAAAAGAATGAAGAACGGCGTTCCGATCAATAGGCCCCAGGCGATAAGCCCGTTGGCGACCAGGCCATCGACCTTCAACGTCTTCTCAAGGAAAAACAAAGCGTAGAACTGGCCCGTATACCAAACCACCGCCTGCCCAGCGACGGCGCCGAACAAGGCGATCAGCACAAGCTTCAGATTGGGCCAACGTCCGAAGGATTCCGCCAGGGGCGCTTTTGAGGTCGCGCCTTCGGCCTTCATCTTCTGGAAGACTGGGCTCTCATTGAGCTGCAAGCGTATCCAGATCGACACGGCGAGCAAAATGATCGAGGCGAGGAACGGCACACGCCAGCCCCATTCAGCGAATTGCTCTTCGGTCAGCACTGTGCGCGTCGCCATGATCACCAAGAGCGACATGAACAGCCCCAATGTGGCCGTCGTCTGAATCCAGCTGGTGTAAAGGCCGCGTTTGTTGTTCGGCGCATGCTCGGCCACGTAAGTCGCGGCGCCGCCATATTCGCCGCCCAAAGCCAGCCCTTGCAGCAAGCGCATCAGAACCAGGATCACCGGCGCGGCGAAGCCGATCTGCTCATAGCTGGGCAGGAGGCCGACCACGAAGGTCGACAAGCCCATGATCGCCATGGTGACGAGGAAGGTGTTCTTGCGCCCGACAATGTCGCCGATGCGGCCGAACACCAAAGCGCCGAACGGCCGAACCGCAAATCCCGCCGCAAAAGCCGCCAGCGCGAAGATGAAGCCGGTCGTCTCATTCACGCCGGAAAAGAACTGGGCCGAGATGAAGGTCGCCAACGAGCCGTAGAGATAAAAATCATACCACTCGAACACCGTCCCTAAAGACGACGCCCCGATCACGACCTTTTCGTTAGAGGTCGCCTTGTGGTGTTTGGTTTTCGAGTTATCCGGCCCCGCCATGATCGCCCCCACCCACGCCCCTCTGGGGGGCCGCCGCTCCCCCTTCGCATGACGACATTTGCAGCGCGGGTCGAGCCCTCTCGCCTGCAGATGGAAAGGGGGGGCGTTAATTTGCGCTTATGCGTCGGACATATTCGCCGACAGCATCGCGATCAGCCGCTTTTTCATTGGAAGAACCCAGTCTTTTTTGAGACCCGGATCGAGAAGACCCACGGCCTCAAGCTCATCGCAGAGCTTCATTTGATGGCCGATGTCGAACAGATCGTATTGCGAGGAAAACTTACCGTCGCCGCCATAGGTGATGAACGAGACGCCATGCGTTTCGTAATAGGATCCGTCCGGCCGCTTGCCTGGGCCGCGATTGACCCAATGGGTGATGATCTGATCGCCGTCGATCGCCCAATGTGTGATCGGGAAAGTCCAGCCGGTCCAGCCGGAGCCGACATCCATGTCGCGGCCGAAATGGGTGGCGCGAATTTCCTCGCGGCCATTGGCATGAACCGGCATCGAGCCGCCATAGGGACAAAAATAGGTGCAATTCTCGTGGTACAGCTCGTCGGCCATCCAGGACCACTTGCCCCGGCGCTCGGCCTCTAAAAAGGCTTCCGCCAAACGACGTGCGGCGGCGTCCACTTCCTCGCGCGGATACGGCATGATTTCCTCCCTGATCGTTTCTTATTTCTGATTGATAGACAGCTTTTCTGCAGGAGTCTCGAACCGGCGAACACGTAAGTTCATGTGCAGCGTCAGCCCCTTTGGCAAGGGCGCGCGATAAACATCCGGCGTCCACAGCACGGCGTCGGCTGGAAACTTTATATCGCGCCAGGAGGTGCACAAATCGACGCTGACGCCAGTTTGATGCACCGCGGCCCCTTTCGCGACGCGCAGCAACGTCGCTTTGAAGTCTTCTTCGCTGATTCCGTCGCGGGCGATCAAGGCCGCTGCACGGTCGCCATCCTTATCGGTCGTGGAGCCTTGCGAGAAGATGTGCTCCTCGGAGAAGGCCGGCCCAATCGCCTCTTGACTGCAGAATTTGTTTTCATCCTCGCGCAATATCTCGCCGACAGGACCATTCATCAGATTGGCGGCGGCTTCGATATCATCGGCCCAAAACTCGGAAATGGTGTCGTACCAGAGGCCGTCATGGTCGATCAGGTGATTGCGGACATATTTGGTGAAAGGGAAATATTTAGCCCCCAGGACCGCATGATTGCTCTCGTAATAGGCCTGGAAGGCTTCGCGCGTTAAGCCATCCTTGCGCCCCATCGTGCTGATGCTTTTGGTCATGAGCGTCTCCTCCAATTGTCATTTTGGCTGGGTGGTCTGCCCCCGCCAGTCTTTTGTCGAAGGTTCCGGAAGTGCGGCGGCTTTGTGCGCGCCCCTACAGCCCGGCCTTTTGTATTTCCGGATAAGTCAGGTCCCACAATTTGGCGGCGTCCGCCGGGTCTAGCGAGTCCTTGCTGACGCCCCAGCCTTGCGGCAGTTCTTCCGACCAGAATGGCGCAATGGCGCAATCCTCGACATAGAGGCCGCCCTTGCCATCCAGTTCCGGGGCCACAGCCGCCCAGGTGGGACTCGCCGCGCCTTCGTCCACATTGCGCAGACGGCCATGGGGCAGCGTGCCGTCTTCATTGATCCAGCCCAGACGGATGGCGTCTTCGAAGTTCGCATGACGCCCCAAGGCGGTCATCACGCCGCCGGGCGTCACGGCGTTCATTACGATGCCGTCGGCCTTGTGACGCTTCGTAAATTCCACGCCGAGCAAATTGGCGCAGAGTTTGGCGTGGCCATAGCCTTCGAACTTTTCATATTCGCGCGTTTTGTAATTCAGGTCGTCCAGCCGGAGCCTGGACCATTGGTGCGAACCCGACGACACCATGACCACGCGTGACGGCGCGCGCTTTTTCAGCGCGGGCGCGAGCAATTCGGAGAGCAAAAACGGCGCGTAAAAATTAACCGACATCTGGCTCTCGAAACCATCCTCGGTGTGGGTCAGCGGCGGCGCCATCAGGCCGGCATTGTTGATCAGAAGGTCGAGCGGCGCATCTCCCCATTCCTTGGCGAAAGCGCGCACGGATTTCAGCGATAAGAGGTCAAGATGCATGACGCGCGGGCGCTTTGCGCCCTCTTTGGCGATGTCGTCGGCGACCTGGTTGGCGGCTTCCAGATTGCGGACAGGCAACGTCACGTCGGCCCCGGCTTTGGCGAACGCCCGGGCAATGCCAATCCCCACACCGGAGGAGGCGCCGGTGACGATGACCGTCTTGCCGTGGAAATCCTTGCCGGACAACACGTCCGAGGCAGTGATGTCGTCCGCGGCTTTCGATGCTTCGGCCATGTCGTCTCCCATTTACACGCCACCGGTTGCTGCGGCGATTTTGAAAAGGGAGATTAGCGGCGCCAGCGAGCGCGCCTAGAGCATTTTAGGGCAAGAGGCGATGATTTGGGCGCCATTTAGACTGAACGGCGCTTTTGACGAGGTTCAACCCTTATCAAAAGCGCCGTGGATTTAGGACGGAACGTCGCCGTTCGGCCATTCGGCGTAGAATTGATAATACCAGCGACGGAACGCCCCGATGGGGCCATCGCCATGGGCGAGAATTGGCTGCGCCACGAAACGTTGGCGATCCCAGACAACCTTGTCCTGATCGAATTGCTTGACGATGTCGCGGATCAGCGCACGCGCCAAGCCGGCGCCCGGACCTTCGGCCTGCTCTTTCGGTTGCGTGAACGCGAAGCGCACATGCACCAGATCGCGGTCCACCGGCGTCAGCCCCGCCACCAGCAGCGTTTCCGAAATGCCGCGAAAACGCGTGGAGGATTGGCCGGGGCCGAAGGAATAATTGGCGATCTCTCCGTCGACCTCACCCTTGGGGGTCCCCATCTTGGCGTGCACCAATCCGGAGCGCAGATGGCCGTTAAAGGTGAGCTTGGCGTCGGGATAAGTCGCGGTGCCGTGCACATATTTGAAGTGCGCCGTGTCCGCCGCATTTTCCGCGATCAGCTGCAGCGGGGAATGCACATACCATTCAAAGCGATCATACGCCGTCCAGCTTGGATCGCTGGTTTCCGGCATGACTTCCAGCGCCCATTTCGGTGCGCCGCCGTCTGGATGATACCACATCCAAATGAAGCCGTTGACCTCCCCTGTCGGCAGTCCGCCGCACGGTTCGCGGACATTCATCGGCACCATCTCCGAATAAGGCACCTCTTTCACGGCGCCTTCACCATCATAGCGCCAAGCATGAAATGGGCATTCGAGATTGTTGCCATGGACTTTGCCGCCATGACCCATATGTGCGCCCATGTGGCGGCAATAAGCGGGGATCATGCGGGCTTTTCCGTCTTCACCGCGCCACAGGGCTAATTCCTTGCCGAAATAGCGCACGGCCTTCACTTCGCCGACGGACAATTCGTCCGAATAGGCTACGACATACCAGCCGAACGGATAGGGCAATGTCTCCAGATTGCGTTCCGCCGCACTGGGATTGTCAGTGATGCGCGCGAGGCGCCAAGCGGCGCGCTCTTCTGGGTTCATGGCGCCGACAACAGCCCAAGCGGCCACCGGCGCGGTTCTGGCGTCAACTTTCGCAGGAGAGTTCATGTTCGTCGCCTCCTTTTAGAGTTTGAATACACGGCGCGCATTTTCGCGCAGAAATTTGGGCCAGACTTCATCCTTGAACGGTACATTTTCTAGCTCGCCGAAAATGCGCTCCAAGCTCAGGCCCATCGGGAAATAACCGGCATAGATGATCTTATCGGCGCCGCGTGTATTGGCGAAATCGATGATCGCCTTCGGATAATGCTTCGGCGCGAAGGCGCTGGTCGAATAATAGAGGTTCGGCCATTTCAACATCAGCTTCACGGCCAAAGCTTCCCAAGGCTCTGCGCCGTGGCGCATCACAACCTTCAGATCCGGGAAGAACCAGCACACTTCGTCCAGATGCTCGACCTTTTGCGTCTCCATCGGAATGCGCGGGCCGGGAATGCCTACGTTCAAAAGGATCGGAATGTCCAGCTCCACGCAGGTGGCGTAGATTGGATACATGAATTTGTGATTGATCGCGACTTGCGGATAGGTGCCGGCGGGGAAACAACTCACCGCCTTGATTCCATGCTCCTTATGCAGCGCCTTGATGCGCCGCACTTCGTTCATACCGCCATTGGGATCGATCGGGGCATCGAAAAAGAAACGGTCTGGAAAGCGCTTTTTGGCTTCAAGATCGGCAGGGCTGCCCGAGAAGCCGACCAGCGCCTTTTCGATATTGTATTTGTCCATCTGTTCGACGGTCCAGGCCAGAAAGTCCTCATTGCTTTCGAGCTTCGGCACGCCCTTGAACATATATTGCGCGGGCATCTCGAACGCCTGCAGGCTCTCCTGGTCGCGCAGCAATGGTTTGAACCAATCATACCAATCCGTGCGCTCGGCCGAGCTTGGGATGCCGAGCATCGTGTCTATGACCCCAATATTCTTCGGCATCGGCATACGCATTCTCCCAATAGACATGGCCCGCCGCAGCGCCGCCAATTTTTATAATGCATTATATGTTTTGAAACGGCGCGTCAATCGCGCTGCGCCGCTTAACCAAATATCTGCTGCCTCAGTGCGACTTTATTGACCTTCCCCAGAACGTTGCGCTCGAACGGCTCTACTGTGATGCGCACTTCGGACGGGATCTTGAAATCCGCCAATTTGGTCTTGCCGAAGGCCAAAACCGCAGCGGGATCAATCTCTGCGCCGAGATGCGGATGGATCGCCAAAACAACGCGCTCGCCCAGGCGATCGTCCGGCACGCCGAAAGCGCTGACCTCCAAGACGCCCGGATAGTCTGCGAATACGCGCTCAAGCTCTGCGCAATAAATGTTCTCGCCGGCGCGGATCACCATGTCCTTTTTGCGATCGACGATCGTGACGTAACGGTTTTCATCCAGAAATCCGATATCGCCCGTACACAACCAGCCATCACGAAACGCCGCCGCGGTGGCGTCCGGGTTGTTCCAATAGCCCGCCGTCACCAGCGCGCTTTTCACCTGGATCTCTCCCGGCTCGCCCAATGGCGCCTCGCGTCCAGCGTCGTCCACAATACGCACCCGGACGCCGGGCTGGACACGGCCCGACGCCGCAGGATTGAACAAATACTCCTCGCCCATAGCGGAGGAGATCGACCCGTTCGTTTCCGTCATACCGAAGCCGCCGCCCGGCGCCGCGCGCGGAAAGGTCCGGCGTAATACCGTCAGCAGATTTGGCGGCGTCGCTTGCCCGCCGATGCCGACATTGGTGACGGAGGACACATCGGCCGTGGCGAAATCAGGGTGCGCGATCAGATCCCAGTAAATGGAGGGTGGACCTGTCAGCTGCGTGATCTTCTCGGACGCCACGAGCTTAAGCGCCTGGCCCGCATCCCAGCGGTCCATCAGCACCATTTTCCCACCATTCATCACTTGGGTGAGAATCAGCGCCGACGCACCGCTGACATGAAAGAAAGGAAACACCGCCAGCGTAGAGGGCTGTGGGATCATCTTCATCAGATCCGCAACCTGCATATTTGCGCGCTTCGCGGCGTGCGCCATATAGGTCGCGCCCGCATGGCGTAGCGTGAAAAGGAAGGTCGCGACGCCCAGATGCGTCAGCACCGCGCCTTTGGGCCGGCCAGTCGTACCGGAGGTGAAGAGGATCAAGGATGGATCGTCCGGCGTGCAATCGTTCACAATCGGCGCCGCGTCGCGAATATCCAGCGGCGCGCCTTTTTCAGTGAACATGCCGCCTTCGGCCACGATCAGCGGTCCCTGATAGCCGGCGCTGAGCACGTCCGCGCGGCGCTGATCGGCGAACAGCAAGGCGCATTCGACATCATGGATCGCAAACAGCATCTCATCGGGCGCGCCGCGGCTATTGATGAGCGCGGCTGCAGCGCCGTTCATCAAAACCGCCAGATAGGCGATCACCCAGTCCGGCGAATTGCGCATGGCGATGGCGACGCGATCTTTCTTGCCGAGGCCATAGCGGTCTTTCAAAAGCCCCGCGAGGCCCGCGGCCTTGGCGAGCGCTTCGGCGAAGGTGATGCGCTGGTCTCCATAGACCATGAAAACGCGGTCGTTGAAGGCCGCCGCATCCGCCACGATCTTGGAGAGATTCTTCGGTACATGCCGGTACACGGGCAGCATGGCGCCGCGCACATCTTGCTCGATGAGTTCGAATGGCTGGCCCGGACCGGACAAATAGCCCCGAATCTGGTCGATCTCTTCAAGGACCGTCATAGTCTCTCCCATGGTCTTTATAATTGGCGGGGTCTGATCCGCTTAGAGCCCAGTATTAAAGTCCGTTCAGGCGCGCGTATCGCTCGGCGTGAAAAGCGCTATCACCCAAAGCCTGCGCCGCGACCCGCACGCGCTTTAGATATAAACCGATATCGAACTCATCCGTCACGCCGATGCCGCCATGGAGCTGCACGGCTTCCGTGGTGACGTGCCGCGCGGTGTCGGCGATTTCGGCCTTGGCGAGGCTGATATTGGCCGCGCCGCCTTCGATTGCCGCCTTCAGAAGAACCGAGCGGGCGATCTCCAACGATCCGAACAAAAGCGCAGCCCGGTGCTGCAATGCTTGAAACTCGCCGATCGGTTTTCCGAATTGAACCCGCGTCTTGAGATATTCAATTGTGCGTTCGAACGCTTCGTCCGCCGCGCCCAGCATCTCCGCCGCCAGATGCAGGCGGCCAAGATCGAGTGTGTTTTCAAGCACGCGCGCGCCAATCTCAGACCCTGCAATCAGCGCGGAGGCCGGCACGGCGACATTTTCAAAGGTCAAGGCCGCAATCGGGAGACTATCCATTGGGGTGCGAGTCTCGATCGTGAGGCCTTGCGCCTTGGCGCTCACGAGCAAAAGCAGCACCCCAGCGCCGGTTTCACTCGATGCGGCGACGATGAAATCCTCCGCCACGCCGCCCGCGATCACGGCGCGCTTCACGCCTGATAGCTTGTAACCATCGCCGTCCTTTCGCGCGTGCAGCGCAAAGCCTTCGGGATGGTGGCGCTCGCCTTCTTCCATCGCCAAAGCGACGACGCGCCCTTGCGCAATCTTTGGAAGCAGATCTTTTTTCAAGGCATCGTTAGCGCCGCCTTGAATCGCCGTCGCCGACATGATGGCGGACGCGACGAAGGGCGCGGTCGCCAGCGTGCGGCCCATGGTTTCGGCAATCTGTACGCTGGCCAAAGTAGAGAGCCCGGCGCCGCCAAACTCTTCGGGGATCAGCACGCCGGCAAAGCCCATTTCGACAAACTCATCCCAGAGCCCGCGCGCCGTCCTATCGCCCTGCTTGGCGTCGCGCGTCTGCCTGAGCTTAGCGATTGGCTCCGCGTCGCGCATAAATTTGAGCGCGGCCTCGCGGATCGCGGATGAATCCGCATCGAGTAAAAGAGGCATGCTTACTCCCGTTATTATTCGCATCGCGTATTATTCGATTACGCTTAGCGTCTTACGCACCCGGCAAGCCAAGCACGCGCTTGGCCACCACGTTCAATTGAATTTCGGATGTGCCGCCGCCGATGCGATTGGCGAGCGCGCCCATAAAGCCGTTCGGAACGCTCGCTTCGGCGCCTTCCACGTCCAGGCCCGCCATGCCGAGGACCGTCATCATCATGTCCTGGCGCTTCACATTCAGTTCGGTCGCCAGATATTTCAGCATCGAGCCTTTGGCGCCAAGATCGCCGCCCGCCGCCATCTCATCCCCGACGCGCTGCAGCATCGCATCGAACGCTGCGAGTTTCATATCCATCGCCACGACCTGAGCGCGCAAAATCGGCTCGGCGCGTAACGCCTCCTGACCCAGCGTCTTCAGTGCAAATTCCGACAGCTTGCCGCCCTCGTCCGGACGAAAGGCGCCGATCATCGCACGCTCGAACAGCAGAAGATATTTGGCCACGTCCCAGCCGCGATTGAGCTGACCAACGAGATTTTCCTTCGGGACCTTCACATCGTCAAAGAAGGTTTCGGCGAAATGCGCTTCGCCGGAGAGCAGTTTCAAAGGCCGCGCCTTCACGCCAGGCGTCTGCATGTCGATCAGGATGAAGCTGATTCCGTCATGCTTCGATGAATTCGGATCGGTGCGCACAAGACAGAAAATACTGTCGGAGAGGTGACCATAGGACGTCCAGATTTTCTGGCCGTTCACCAAGAAGCCCTCGTCCGTGATTTCGCACTTCGTCTTCAGGCTCGCTAGGTCGGACCCTGCATTCGGTTCGGAATAGCCCTGGCACCAGCGGATTTCGCCGCGCACGATGGGCGGGAGGTGTTTTTGCTTCTGCTCTTCTGTGCCGAAGCGCAGCAAAGCCGGCCCCAGCATCCAGATGCCAAGGCTGGTCAGCGGGGCATGGGCGTCGATGTGCGCCATTTCTTCCCGCAGGATCTGGGCTTCAGCCGGTTTTAGACCGCCGCCGCCATATTCTTTTGGCCAGTCCGGCGCGGTCCAGCCCTTGGCCGCCATCCGCTCCAGCCAAACACGCTGCGCCTCGTTCTTGAAAGTCCAATGCAAGCCGCCGAAGCAATGATCCTCCGGCTTCATGGAACCGCGCATTTCAGGCGGACAATTTTGATTTAGCCAGGCCCTGGTTTCGGCCCGAAATGCGTCTTCCGCGCTCATGTTCAGCCTTCTGTTGAAGCCCATTGAAAAAATTCATAATGCATTATAGTAATTCAAACGGCAAGAGCGTCGCGTAATCGGAATTGATGTTGAGCCTATGAGCGTACGGGAAGCGAACAAGAACTTACGCCGCCGGGCGATCCTGGACGCCGCGCGCGCCTTGATTTTGGAAGATAAAAGCCGCGACTTTTCCATGCCGGTCCTGGCTGAACGCGCCGGCGTAAGCCTCGCCACGCCGTACAATCTGTTCGGCACGAAGGCGGACATCCTTCTGGAGATCGTGCGCGAGGATATTTTTGAGCGCCAAAGCGACCTGCTCGATCTGCCCAGCGAAGATTTATGCGCATGGATCGAAGCGGTGGCGGAGACGCTGTCGCGGGTCTTCTACAGCAAGCGGCATTTTTATCGCCGCATGATCGTCACGCTCACAGCGACGGAGAGTCCTGAGACGCAAATGGCGAGCGCTGCGCTGGGTTATGCGATGTTCGAAGGGCCGCTGACGCGCCTGCACGCCAACAAGCTGCTGTTCGACGCGGCTTCGCCGGCGATTCTCGCCCAACATATGTCACACTGCGTCAATGGCTCGCTGCAACGCCGCCTCATGGAGCGCGGGGGTGAAGACATCCTCCGCCGCGACATTGAAATGGCGCTGCTGCTGCTGCTTGCGGGCGTGTGCCGGCTTAAAGATCGCGCCGCCCTGCAGGAGCGCATCGCGGAATTGTCGCGGAAGATGACGCTTTAGGCCCCCTACATTAGCGGAGCATGCCCTGTAGACGGCCGCGAATGATGCTCTCCGCATCGGCCATAATCCTGTCGATCAATACCTTGCAGGTCGGGATGTCGTTGATCAGGCCCTGCACCTGCCCGGCCCAAATCAGCCCTGCGTCGATATCGCCCGTCTCCAACGCAGCCCGGCCCTTCGCGCCCGCGACAAAGGCATGGATATCTTCAAACTTCGCGTCCGGCTGCGCCGAGATTTCGACCACTTTGTCCGAGACGCTGTTCTTGGCGACGCGCGCCGTATTGCGGAATTTTTTAAAAATGATGTTGGTGCCGCGCTCGTCATTGTCGACGATGAATTGCTTCACATTGTGATGGATCGGCGCCTCGGCGGTGGCGCAAAAACGGGTGCCCATATTGATGCCTTCAGCGCCCAACGCCAACGCCGCCGCCAGGCCGCGCCCGTCCCCGAAGCCGCCCGAGGCGATCATTGGGATCTTCAACTGATCGGCCGCAGCCGGGATCAGAATCAGGCCCGGCACATCGTCCTCGCCGGGGTGACCCGCGCACTCAAAACCGTCGATCGAAATGGCGTCCACGCCCATGCGTTCCGCCGATAAGGCATGACGCACCGACGTGCATTTGTGCACGACCAAAACGCCATGGGCCTTCAGATCATCGATATGTTCTTGCGGCTTTGAGCCTGCCGTCTCGACGATCTTGATTCCGCTCTCGATAATGGCCTTGCGATATTCGCCGTAATTCGGCGCGTTCAGCGTCGGCAGGATCGTGATGTTCACGCCGAAGGGCTTGTCTGTCATGGCGCGGCAGCGGTCTATCTCACGCCGCAGATCATCCGGAGTCGGCTGAGTCAGCGCCGTCAAAATGCCGAGCCCACCGGCGTTTGAGACTGCGGCCGCCAGCTCCGCACGCCCGACCCACATCATACCGCCCTGCACGATTGGATGCTCGATTTCAAAGAGCTCTGTAAAGCGTGTCTTGATGGCCATGAGCGAATGCGCCTTTTAACATTTGAGGGGCCCCGCCGAATCTTGAGGCGAGAATTCGAGTGCGGCTCTAAAACACCTATCGGATGCCGTCATTTTCAGGGCGTGGCAAGCCCATCGAAAGGTGCGCCGTCACATGCCCGTCATCGGAACCGTGTATAAGATTTGCCGCCGGCGTCCGGAGGAATAAGCGTGTCCCGAGCTTCCATTCCGGTTGAAATCGAACGGAAATTTCTGGTTGCAGACAGCACTTGGCGCGCTGATGCAGCGCCCGGGACGCCCATCGCACAAGCCTATCTTTCCGTTTCTGGACCATTTTCGGTGCGGGTGCGCCGGATGGGCGCCCAGGCGTTTCTGACCGTCAAAAGCAACGATCCGGGTTTGTTGCGCCTGGAGTTTGAATATCCCATTCCGGCCGCACACGCCGACAGCATTTTGAGCCAATTGGGCGCCGGCGCCCTGCGCATCGAAAAGGCGCGCCACATATTGATCCACGACGGGCACGAATGGAGCGTCGATGTTTTCGCCGGCGCACTGGCAGGGCTGGTGCTTGCGGAAATTGAACTCTCCGCTCCGGATCAAGCCTTCAGCTCGCCAGCCTGGCTCGGCGCGGAAGTGACGGACGATCCGCGGTATCGCAACGCAGCTTTGGCCGAACATGGCCTCCCCTGAGCGCTGACGATTTTATCAACGCACCTTCACCATGCTCATTTCTTGCGCGGCGTCCCGGTCCATCGCATAGCCCCACTATGATGTCCGACGCCCCTTCCCGCCCCAGTATCGGCGACTTGTTTCGCGCCAGCCTCAAGGTCGGCTGTCTTGGTTTTGGGGGGCCGGCCGGACAGATCGCGCTGATGCACCGCGTTTTCGTCGATGAAGAAAAATGGATCGGCGAACAGCAATATCTGCACGCGCTCAATTATTGCATGCTGTTGCCAGGACCAGAAGCGCAGCAATTGGCGACCTATGTCGGCTGGCTTTTGCATGGCGTGCGTGGCGGTTTGATTGCTGGCCTGATGTTTGTGCTGCCCGGCGCCTTGGTTGTGTTCGCGCTGTCTCTGCTTTACGCCTTCGCACATCAAGAGCCATTGGTGAGCGCGGCGTTTTTCGGCGTCAAAGCGGCGGTGCTGGCGCTGGTGCTGGAAGCTTGCGTGCGCATCGGTAGACGCGCGCTGAAATCCAAGGTCGCATATGCGATCGCGGCGATGGCTTTTCTCGCCTTGTTCATCGGGCAAGTCCCCTTTCCGCTGGTCATTCTCGGCGGCGCGCTCGCGGGGGCGGCGTTCTTGCGGGCGCCTTTCGTCACAACAGATGTCGCTGCTGTGACGCCGGTGCGCAGCTTATGGAGCGCATTGCGCACGGCGTTCGTTTGCTTTGCAGCCTGGCTGGCGCCACTGGGTTTGAGCATCGCGCTGCTTGGCCCGCAGCATGTCTTATCGAAGGTCGGCCAAGTATTTTCCGTGTTGGCCGTCGTCACATTCGGCGGCGCCTATGCGACGCTTGCCTATCTCCAGCAAGAAGCGGTGCAGGCGCAGGGCTGGCTCAGCGCCGGGCAAATGTTTGATGGCTTAGGGTTGGCCGAGACAACGCCTGGGCCTTTGGTGCTGGTGAATCAATTCGTAGGCTTTATGGCCGGTTGGAACACGCCAAATGGCGGCGTGCTGCTGGCGAGCGCGGCGGCCTTGATGGCGAGCTGGTGCACCTTTGCGCCATCCTTTGCTTGGATCTTCGCAGGGGCGCCCTTTGCTGAGCGACTGCGCAGCAATGCACGTGCGATCGCGGCGCTAAAGGGCGTCACCGCCGCCGTGCTCGGCGTGATCCTCCATCTCGCGATCGGCTTTGGCGCGCATTATTTGTTCGGCGAGACCGGACGCATCGGCATCGGACCGCATCTGTCCATTCTAGCGCCAGTTTGGGCAAGCGTGAACTTGGCCGCCGCCATATTGACCTTGGCCGCGATCGTTTTGTTGTTCCGGTTCAAGATTGGCGTTTTAGGTCTGATCGCACTCGCCGCATGTGCAGGCATGGCGCTGAGAATTTCCGGCAATCCGGCCCTCGCGCTTTGAGCGTTCCATCCGGCGCACAGGCTTCTAAGCTGCGATCCATAAAGACTGAGAAATTTGGGAGGCCTCCATGCGCACACCACGCCGGATTGTGACGGGACACAATGCCGAGGGTAAGTCCGTTTTCCTAAGCACCGACCAGCTGGATAATTTCAACACGCTTACGCCGGTGAATGTGTGGTCAAACATGGAGGTGCCGGCGATCCTTGATCACAGCACCGAGAATCCACAGCGCCCCAGCTATTTCGCGCCGAAGAACGGTGCGTATATGACAATCGTGCGCCTCGATAAACCGACGCCCGAAGAACTTGCCAATCCAGATGTCGAGCGAAAACGGCTGCGCGACTTGTTCGAATCCATCGGCGCCTCGGAATGCCTCACCGATCAAACCCGAAATCCCGGCATGCACCGCACGCCGACCATTGATTACATCGTCTTGTTGTCCGGCCGGCTGACGCTATTGCTGGATGAAGGCGAGGTCGATCTTGAACAATTCGACTGCATCATTCAGCGCGGCACCAATCACGCTTGGATCAATAAACATGATGAGCCCGCGATTTTGTGCGCCGTGATGATGGGCGGCGTTTTGCCGGACTAGGGCGCTAACATTTATTTGCTTATTTGGATTCATTGCTGGTGCGTGACCTGTTCTGGGTCTGCTTAATCTTTGTACTGTCTTATCCTGGGTCACCCAGTCCGCAAAAATGGAGATTTCTGGCGCTGTTGCTGCAAATAGCCATTCGAACCCGGCGCATGGGCGGGCCGGTTTGGAAGCAGAATGCAATGAAGTCTTTCGCAAAGCTGCAGAAGAATGAGTCCGGCGTCACTGCGATCGAATACGGCCTGATCGCCGCCTTGATCGCCGTGGTGGCCATTCCGGTCATGGGCGGCGTCGGCAACCAATCCGACACGACCTAAGACACGGTCAATGCCGGACTTAAGGCGAATGAAGCGCCTTCGAAACACGGCGACATTTCAAAGGCGTTCATCGGAGCGAATAACGCAGACCGACCCAAAGCGTGCGCGGCGCCGCTTCCTCGATGACGCCAAAGCCGGAACGGGCGGCTTCGATAGAAGCGCCGGTGATGTTTTCACCGCGCAATTCCAACTTCAGGTCATCCCGAAGCGGCGCGGAGAAATACGCATCGAGCGACGCTGCAGAGCTGAGGCGGCGCGCATTCTGATCGTCGTCGAATTGGCTCGAGACATAGCGGCCCGTCATGGATGCTTGCAAACCCTGCGTATCCATCCAGCCCAGCGTGACGCTGCCCTGATGTTCTGGAATCTGGGCTGGGCGGAGGCCAGTGAGGCCTGAGCCCTTCACCTCTGCATCCGCGAAATTATAAGCGCCGGCGATGGTCCAGGCGCCGAAGGCATAGGATGCATCGATTTCGACGCCATTGGACTCGATACGATCCAGATTTTGGCGTTGGCGGCAGGCGCCCGACACCACGCCGACTCCGGGACAAATATCGCCAGGCAGCTTGGCGTTGCTGACATTGGCGATGGCGCCGTCAAGCACGTTCCAGAAGATGGTCACACCGAGCTTCAGCTTATCGATTGGTTCGGCCTCTAGACCGATCTCAGCGCCTTTCAGCTTTTCAGGATCCAAATTCAGATTCGCAGCCGTGCCGTCGGCGCCCGCGCGGAATGGGCGATACAGCTCGTTCAAGGTCGGCAGCCGATAGCCTTGGTAGGCGGCGGCGCGGAGTGAAAGCTTATCAGTGAGCGCATAAGACGCACCAACGCGACCTAAACCCTCGAAATCGTCCCGATCAGCGCCAACCAGATTTCTCGGATTGACGGGCGGGGCGAGCACCGTCTCGCGCAAATAGCCGTTCTCGATGCGCCAATAATCGCCGCGCGCACTGGCGGTGAGCGACAGGCGCTCCAGTGGGAAGAGGCTCAGCTCGGCGAAGGCGCCGACGGTCTCATTCTCGCCGCCGGCCTTGCGCAGGCCGCGCGGCGTCCCGTTGGCGTAAGAGAAGAATTCGTTCGTATCGCCTTCGACGCGCCGGTAATCCGCGCCGAGACGCAATTCCGTGGTCTGGCCCAAAGGCGGGCGTATTTCGAATTTGGCGCCGTAACCCTTAGCGGGCGTTTTGAATTGATTGAGCGAGGTGGAGGCGCTGGTGCGGCCGGCGGCGACCGCCGCGAACTCGGATTGAAAGCTGCGGTTCTGTGCATAGGCAAGCGCTTCCCAAGCCCAGTGACCGCGGCCCAGCAATCGTACGCTGAGGTCCTGACCGTTGCTGTCATTGCCGCTAAAAGGCGTACCGCGCGCACGGGCGTCGCCAAACGCGCTGAGCGCAATTTGCGCTTCGATGTCCGGCCGCAACGCCGCGACATAGCGGGCGCGGCCGCTCCATTGATCATAAGGCGCGGAAATATCCGCCGCACCGCGTTGATCCGGGCGTACTGGGATAAAGCCGTCGCCATGATCGATCCGCGCGGACAATATTGCAAAGCCGCCAGGCGCGGCGATCTTGCCGCGCGCGTCGCCGCTTAGCGAACCGCGTGATCCCACAGCAATGCCGGCGTCCAAGATTGGCGCAGATTCCGCCGACAAGGAGGACATCTCGATCGTGCCAGCCAGCGCCCCAGCGCCAAAGGCAGATGCGCCGCCGCCGCGCGTGACCTTTACGCTTTCCAACGATCGTGGGTCCAAAGCCGGCCAGTCGATCCAGCCGCCAAACGGATCCGCGACCGGCGCGCCATCAAGCAACACCAAGACGCGCGAGGCCGCATTGCCGCCGAGACCGCGGATTCCCGCGCCCTGGCTCGTTGGATGCGCCGAGCGCGCGTCGGAGCGGCGGAATTGCTGCATGCCCGCTTGGTCCCGCAGCACGTCTTCGATGCGGCCGGACGCCGAGACTCGCAGACGGTCTGCGCCGATCGTCACCACGCTGTAATTCGGCTGGCTCTGCGCCTCCGGCAACGCCGCGCCGGTGACGACGATCTCGGGCGACGCCTCGCCTATGCCCTGCGCCAGCGCCACAGACGGCGCGGCGGCGCAAAAAAGGCTGAACAAAGCGCCCGCGGCGGCGTTTTGAAACGGCTGCATTTATCCCTCAAGCATTTCCCGGCGGGGCGGTTATCCCGGACCCCCGCATCCCCAAAATTCGAATTAGCAGGCTTTGCGCAACAAAGGCGCGCGGCAATTGGTCTAAACTTGTTTTAAGTCCCCATCTTACATTCCGCTTGACGGATGGCGGGCCAAGTCGTGGAATCTGCTATCACACTTTAGGAGCATCGCCATGCGCGTCGGCGTCCCCACCGAAATCAAAACCCACGAATATCGCGTCGGGCTTACGCCCGGGGCGGTGCGGGAATATGTAGCGCACGGCCACAAAGTGCTGGTCCAGTCCGGCGCAGGGGCCGGCATCCATGCCGATGACGGCGTTTATCGCGCCGCCGGGGCTGAGATCGTCCCGGACGCGAAAACCGTCTTCGCCAATGCCGACATGGTCGTGAAGGTCAAGGAGCCGCAGCCCGTCGAATGGGCGCAGCTCCGTGAAGGCCAGATACTCTTCACCTATCTCCACCTCGCGCCCGATCCCGAACAGACCAAAGGCCTAATCGCTTCCGGCTGCACGGCCGTGGCCTATGAAACCGTGACCGACGCCAATGGCGCCCTGCCCTTGCTGGCCCCCATGAGCGAAGTGGCGGGCCGTCTCTCTATCGAAGCGGCGGGCGACGCCTTGCGCCGCTTCCATGGCGGTTCGGGCGTGCTGCTGGGCGGCGTACCGGGCGTGCCGCCGGCGCGGATCGTGATCTTAGGCGGCGGCGTCGTGGGCACACAGGCCGCACGTGTGGCAGTGGGCGTCGGCGCCGACGTCACCATTCTCGATAGAAGTCTGCCGCGCCTGAGACAGCTCGACGATATGTTCCAAGGCCGCGTGCGTACCCGCTTCTCGTCGTTGGAATCCATCGACCAAGAAATCTCCGCCGCCGACGCCGTGATCGGCGCCGTACTGGTGCCGGGCGCCGCTGCGCCCAAGCTCGTCACCCGCGCCATGCTCGGCCATATGAAGCCTGGCTCGGCGCTGGTCGACGTCGCCATCGACCAAGGCGGCTGTTTCGAAACCAGTCACCCGACCACGCACGCCGAACCGATCTTCATCGTCGATTCCATCGTGCATTATTGCGTGGCGAACATGCCCGGCGCCGTGCCCCAAACCTCCAGCCACGCGCTGAATAACGCGACATTGCCTTATGGTTTGCTGCTCGCGGACAAAGGCCTTGACGCCATCCGCTCCAATCCAGGTTTGCTCGCCGGCCTCAATGTGCACCGCGGAATCGTGACCTACAAAGCCGTCGCCGAGAACCTTGGCATTGCCTGGAAGAGCGGACTGGAAGCGTTGGGTTGAACGGCGCCTTTTACCTTAGCAGCACGTCCAACTCACCTTCGGAAAGCGGAAAAGGATTGACGGCTTTGAGACCGTCAAATGCGAACCCATTCTGTAAATCCTCGGATAAGAATAAGGTCGCGCCCGCTTGTCGCGCGGCGCACCAGATGACAGCGTCCCAGACTTGAAATTTATGACGCTCAACCAGATAGCGGGCGGATCGCATTACCTCGGTTGTTGTGTGCGCGACATCAAAAATGCTGGCCCAAGCGTCCGCCTGAATAAAGGCCTGCTCCGTCAAACTCGGCTGCCGTCGCCGCACGACTGCGACAAACTCCAGCAACGCCTGCGTTGCAAGAACTCCGTTCGTCGACGTCAAGTGGATGGCTTGAGCAGAACGAACACCTTTTTCGGAGCCAGGCTCCAATGCGGCGTAGATGAGAATGTTGCTGTCGATTGCAGCGCGCGTACTCATTCTGGCGCATCACCGTATTTGTCGTCTTCGGTGATCTTCCCGACGCGGTAGCCTGTTTCCTTCCAAGAGCCCATCAATTCCAACATGCGTGCATAAGCAGCTCGCCACTCGGGGTCGTCGCGTTTGTCCGACGCCTTTGGGCGCAATTCGGCGACCGTCTTGCCGTTCTTGGTGATGAGCACGGTTTCACCGTTTTCCACCTCGGCCAGCACCTTAGAGAAATTCTGGTTCGCGTCTCGGGCTGTCACTATCCTCGTCATGTAGTACATGTAGCGCAAAAATTCGGTCACAACAAGCATCCTCATCCTGATTGGGACGCATCCGATCCGCGGCGGAGCGGCGCTTTAGGCTCGTGAGTTAAAGCGTCTTCGGTGTGTCATCAGGGCCTTGGAAAACCTGCCTCTGCCTGCGAAGCTCCTTCGCAAAGGAGATGCGTATGGTCTTGTTGACCCTTGCCGGGGCGATCTTATTGGCGGTTCTGGGCGCCGTCGCCGCCTGGGGCGTGAACCGCACCCCGAAGGCGCAGGCAAACACCCGCTTTAAGATCATGGACGGCGTCATGATGATCGCGCTGTTCATCCCCTATGGCGTATTCAAGGCAGTGTATTTGCAGCCGAAGGTGATCGAATTCGCGCGGGCCAATGGCGCTTTGGTCGCCTCCATCGTCGAGACCGCGACGCTCATCGCTCTCGTTTTTGCAGCCTATTTCATTTCCTGGTCAGTGAACCGGGTGCGCTGATTACAGAAGACGCGTTTGATGGGCCTTCATCAGATCGACCAGGAATTCCGACACGGCGCCGATGCGGGCCAACGCCGCCACATCTTCGTGGATGACCAGCCAGAAGGAGCGCTCGATCCTCACCTGATCGTGCAGCACTGGCACAAGGCCCGGCTCGCCGCGCGCGAGGAAAGACGGCAAGATCGCAATCCCCGCACCCGACGCCAGCATCCGCGTCTGGGCAATGATCGAGGTGGAGCACAAACGCGGCGCGAGGCCCGGCAGCACCTCATCGTAATAGCGCAGCTGCGGCGAGAAGATCATGTCGTCGACATAGCCGATCAGCATGCGCTCCCGCAGATCTTCCAGCGTTTGCAAAGGCCCCGCCTCTTTTAGATAGGCATCCGTCGAATAGAGGCGGAGGACGTAATCCGTGAGCTTGCGCACCTTCAATCGGCCGGTTTGCGGGCGGGTGAGCAAGACCGACATATCCGCCTCCCGCTTCGACACCGAGACGAATCCCGAGAGCGCAATCAAATCCAGACCGATACGCGGATGAATTTGCGAAAAATCGCCCATGGCGGCGGCGATCAGCCCTGCGCCCAAACCCTCCGTGACGCCGAGCCGCACGCGCCCGGCAGGATAGGTTTCGCCGGTCTCAGCCAACGCGCCGATCTCGATCGCGGATTGTTCGATCTGCTCGGCCCGGCGGGCGACCTCCAGCCCATCCGGCGTCAGGACATGGCCGCGCCTTGTGCGCTCAAACAAGGTCAGACCCAGATCCTTTTCAAGCTTGCGCAGCCGGCGGCTGATCGTGGTGGCGTCCTGGCCCACGCGCGCCGAGGCCTCCGCCAATTTTGGGTTCCGGCTTACCTGCAGCAGGAGTTTCAGATCGTCCCAGTCCATTTTGGCCAATTTCGACTTACCTGCAAATTTACCGGCACAGGCTGCAAATATGTCCCTTTGCCGGAGAAAACGCCAGTGATACACAATTTTCACAAAGAGCCCCCTATCCGCTTCGCTGGCTTTGCCGCCTGATGCGCGGCGGCTATCCTTGTTTCGTGCGTGAAAGCGGCCGGTGAACAGGCCGCCCCCTGCTAGGGAGAGTCCAAGTGAACATTCAGCCGGTATCTGTCGCCGCCGAAGACAATGCGGCCGCCGCAGAAATCAAAGCCCTGATCGATCGCTCGCGCGCCGCGCAAGCTCAGATCGAGAACTATACCCAAGAGCAGGTGGATGAACTGATCCGCTGCATGGTGTGGGCCGTCGCCAAACCGGATGTGGCGGAAAAGATTGCTCAGTTCACAGTCGATGAAACGCAGCTCGGCAATTATGACGGCAAGTTCCTCAAGATCTTCCGCAAGACCCGCGCAACCTTGATGGACATCATCGATGACAAGTCGGTGGGCATTTTGGAAGAAGACCCCATTCGCAACATCATCAAGATTGCAAAGCCAGTCGGCGTGATTGGCGCCTTGGCCCCAACCACCAATCCAGAAGCGACGCCGGTCATCAAAGCGATCCACTCCATCAAGGGCCGCAATTCAATCATTATCGCCCCGCACCCGCGTGCGAAACTCACGAACAAGATGATCTGCGACTTGATGCGCAAAGCGATCGTCGCGTGCGGCGCGCCGGCTGATTTGGTCATCGGCATCGACATTCCAACCATGGAAAAAACCGCTGAGCTGATGAAGCAATGCGATCGCATTCTTGCCACTGGCGGTGCGGCGATGGTGACAGCGGCCTATTCCAGCGGTACGCCAGCTTTGGGCGTCGGAGCCGGCAACGCAGTCGTCACAGTCGATGACACAGCCGATTTGGACGATGCGGCGCAAAAAATCCGCATCTCAAAAACGCTGGATCTAGCCGCGTCTTGTTCTTCCGATAATTCGGTCATCCTTCTTGATGCGATCTACGACACGATGCTGGCCAAGCTTATTGCGCAAGGCGGCTATGTCGTGAGTGCGGAAGAAAAATCCAAGCTACAAAGCGTGATCTGGAAAGACGGGCACATCAACACCGCCATCGTCGCTCAGCCCGCCGAGAGGATCGCCGGCATGGCGGACATCGATCTGCCGGAGGGCGTGCAATTTTTCATCGTGCCAGAAACCGGCTATGGCCCCGATTATCCGTTCTCGGGCGAGAAAATGTCCGTCACCATGACGCTTTATCGGGCTCAGGACATCGACGAAGCGATCTTCCTCACCAACAAGATCCAAGCCTATCAGGGCCAAGGTCACTCGTGCGGAATCTATTCCAAGAGCGACGCCAATATCTTGAAATTGGCCAGCGCCACCAAGACATCCCGCGTCATGGTGAACCAGCCGCAGGCCGCCTCCAATAGCGGCAATCTCTGGAACGGCATGCGCCAGACATTCTCTTTGGGCTGCGGCTCTTGGGGCGGCAACGGCACAAACAACAACATTTCCTGGCGCGATTTGATCAACGAGACCTGGGTCTCGAAGCCATTGGCTGTGCCCAAAGTGCTGCCGAGCGATGAAACCTTGTTCGGCGACGCTATCGAAAAACTCGCAAAGGCGGGCGTTCACGCTTAATCGCACGCGGACAATCCCGCCGGAGCAGCCTCCGGCGGGATTGTCGTTTTCACCCTTCTTGCGGGTACATCACGTGCGCGCTCACTTGCGAAAAAGCCGCCGGCGGCACAGTGTGAATCCGCCCTTTGTCCGGCCACCAACAAGGTAGATCGATGAGCCAAGCTTCCTATTCGACGATCAAGGCCGACCAAAAAGGCCGCATCGCCATCCTGACGATCAATCGTCCGGACTCGTTGAACGCCCTCAACACGCAGGTGATGACGGAGTTGACCGACGCCATCACCAAGATCGACCGCGAACCCTCGATTGCGGTCACGGTGCTGACCGGCGAAGGCCGCGCCTTCGCCGCCGGCGCCGACATCAAGGAAATGCAGCAGCAGACCTTCGCCGATATGTATGTCGGCGATTTCTTCGGCGCCTGGGATCGCTTCGCCGCCGCGCGTAAACCGATCATCGCTGCGGTGAACGGCTTCGCCTTGGGCGGCGGCTGTGAACTCGCCATGATGTGCGACATCGTCATCGCTTCCGACAAAGCCAAATTCGGCCAGCCGGAAATCAAGTTGGGTGTGTCGCCCGGCATGGGCGGCTCGCAGCGTTTGACCAAGCTCATCGGCAAGGCCCGCGCCATGGATCTGATCCTCACCGGCCGCATGATCGACGCAGCCGAAGCGGACAAGATCGGCCTCGTCAGCCGCGTCGTGCCGCACGACGAACTTTTGAAAGTCGCGTCGGAAGTCGCCAACACCATCGCCGGCTTCGGCCTGCCTTCGATCCTGGCCTGTAAGGAAATGGTCGCGCGCGCGGACGAGCTTGGCGTGACCGAGGGCGTGAAGTTCGAGCGCCGCTTGTTCCATGGTCTCTTCGGCACCGCCGATCAGAAAGAAGGCATGGCCGCCTTCGTGGAAAAGCGCGACGCAAAGTTCACCGATAAATAAATTCAGGCGCTAAGCGCTGAAGAGGAAAGACGCATGAGCCTGAGCGAAGAACAGGCGATGTTCGCCGAGACGGCGGCGCAATTCGCCGCCGAACATCTGCGCCCGAACGCGCTGAAATACGATCACGAGAAATATCTCGATCGTGATGTGTTCCAGGCTCTGGGCGCTTTAGGTTTTGGCGGCATTTATGTCCGCGAGGAATCCGGCGGTTCGGGCCTTGGGCGGCTGGATGCGGCGCTCATCTTCGAAGAGCTCTCGAAGGGCTGCGTGTCGCACGCCACCTTCTTGTCGATCCACAATATGTCAACGGCGATGATCGACCGCTATGGCTCGGATGAGATGCGCGCGCAGTTTCTGCCCAAGCTCATCTCCTGCGACCATCTGGCGTCCTATTGCCTCACCGAACCGAACGCCGGTTCGGACGCCGGTTCTTTGCGCACCAGCGCAAAGCGCGACGGCGATCATTATGTGCTGAACGGCGCCAAGGTGTTTATTTCCGGCGGCGGCTTTTCAGACATCTATGTTGTGATGGCCCGCACCGGCGAGGACGGGCCAAAAGGCATTTCAGCTTTCGTCGTCGAAGCGGGCGCGCCGGGTCTTTCCTTCGGGAAGAACGAAGAAAAAATGGGCTGGCGCGCACAGCCGACGCGCATGGTGAATTTCGACGACTGCCGTATCCTGGCATCGCATTTGCTCGGCGTAGAGGGCGACGGCTTCAAATACGCCATGGCCGGCCTAGACGGCGGACGCATCAATATCGCGGCGTGCTCGCTCGGCGGCGCGCAAGAAGCGCTGAATCGCTCTATTGCATATTCCAAGGACCGCAGGCAATTCGGCCAAGCCATCGCCGATTTCCAAGCCACGCAATTCAAGCTGGCGGATATGGAGATCGAATTGCAAGCGGCGCGTGCGCTGCTCTACGAGGCGGCGCGCAAGCTGGACGACAAAGCGCCGGACGCCACCAAATTCTGCGCCATGGCGAAACGCTTCGTGACCGATGCCGGCTTTAAGGTCGCCAATGACGCGCTGCAAATCCACGGCGGCTACGGTTATCTTTCCGAATACGAGATCGAACGCATCGTGCGTGATTTGCGCGTGCATCAGATTCTGGAAGGCACAAACGAAATCATGCGCGTGATCATCGCCCGCCAATTGCTGGGAGCCCGCTGATGAGCGAGATCCCCAAAAGCGAATTACCCGTCATCGCCCGCAAAGAAGGCCGCGCCGGCCGCCTGACATTGAACCGCCCCAAGGCGCTGCACAGCCTTAATCCCGATATGTGCCTTATCATGTATGAGGCGCTGAAGGATTGGCGCAACGATCCGGAGGTCGAATTCATCCTGGTCGATCACGCGCCGGGTACGCGCGGATTCTGCGCCGGCGGCGATATCCGATTGATCGCGGATTCGGGCGCGCTGGACGGCCAGGAAGCGGCCCACTTTTTTGCGGTGGAATATCGCTTGAACGCTTTGATCCATGCTTATCCGAAGCCTTATGTCGCCATCATCGACGGCGTCACCATGGGCGGCGGCGTCGGGATTGCGGTGCATGGCTCGCATCGCATCGCAACCGAAAACACCACCTTCGCCATGCCCGAATCGGGCATCGGCTTGTTCCCGGACGTCGGCGGCGGCTGGTTCATGCCGCGCTTGAAGGGTGAGCTTGGCGAATGGCTGGCGCAAACCGGCGCGCGGCTGAAAGGCAAGGACGTTCTGGCCGCCGGCATCGCCACGCATTTTACAGACGCAGCGGCGCTTGAGGCTTTGAAAGCCGCCGCGATTAAGGATGGCGTGACGGCATTCGACGCGCTTGAGCAAACCGCCGAAGGCTCTTTTGCGCCGCATGTCGCGCTGATGGATCAGTGCTTCGCAAAGGACAGCGTCGAGGAAATTTTCGCCGCCCTGGAGGCGTCGCACGATCCCTGGGCGCTGAAACAGCTGGCCGATCTGAGGACCAAATCACCGACCACACTGAAAGTCGCCAAACGGCAGATGCAAGAAGCGCTGAAGCTCACGACCTTCGAAGACAATATGCGCATGGAATACCGCATCGCCGTGCGCATCGTCCGCACCTTCGACTTCCAAGAAGGCGTGCGCGCCGTCATCGTCGACAAGGACAATGCGCCCAAATGGTCGCCAGCCACGCTGGAAGGCGTGACGGACGCGATGCTCGACAACCTCTTCGCCGATCTCGGCGACCAAGAACTCACTTTCTAAGGAAGACTTTCATGGCCATCTTAGCCTTTATCGGTTTGGGCAATATGGGCGGCGGCATGGCCGCCAATCTGGCGAAAGCAGGCTTTGACGTGCAGGCCTTCGATCTATCGGCCGACGCCGTGGCGCGCGCCGTCTCGCACGGCGCAAAAGCTGCGCCGACCATCGCGGACGCCGTAAAGAACGCCGACGCCATCGTCACGATGCTACCCGCGGGCAAGCATGTGCGCGAAGTATATCTCGGCGAGAATGGCGTGGCGGCGAACGCCAAGCCCGGCACGCTTTGCATGGATTGTTCGACCATCGCCGTGGATGATGCGCGCAGCGTGTCGAAGGATCTTACCGCGCGCGGCTTCGTCATGGTGGACGCGCCGGTCTCCGGCGGCACTGCTGCGGCGGAAGCGGGAACGCTGACCTTTATGGTCGGCGGCGCGTCTGAAGCGTTCGAGCGTGCGACGCTTTACCTAGAAAAGATGGGCAAGAACATCTTCCATGCCGGCGCCATCGGCAACGGCCAGGCGGCGAAGATCGCGAACAATATGCTGCTCGGTATTTCGATGATTGCGACGTCAGAAGCGTTCAACCTCGCCGAAAAGCTTGGCCTGGATGCGCAAACCTTCTTCGATATTTCCTCGAAAGCCTCGGGCCAATGCTGGTCGATGACCACCTATTGCCCAGCGCCGGGCCCTGTGCCCAACGCCCCATCCAATAAGGACTACAAGCCCGGCTTTGCGGTGGCGATGATGCTGAAGGATATGCGCTTGGCCGACGGCGCCGCCAAAGGCGCCGGTGCTGCTACCCCTCTGGCCGACCTCGCCGGTAAAATGTATGCGGACCTCGACGAAAAGGGTCATGGAGGCATGGACTTTTCGTTCGTGATGAAGCGTATTCGCGGCGAAGCATAAGGGCGCGACGCGAGCGGGCCCAAACTAGGGAGGCCCGGACCGATGGCAGCAGACACCATCTATGTCATGGATGAGATGGTCGTCCCGCCCGGTCAGGGCGAAGCGATCCTCAAGGACTATCTCGATTCCTATGGCCCGGGCGCGCGCCAGCGCGGCTTCGTTCTGGATCGTGTGCTGGTGAACCCGCCGCTGTGGACCCATCACGCGCCGAACACGATCACCGTCTCCTGGACCGTTCAGGGCGCGGGCGCTTATTGGAACACTCTGTTTCAATCGCGCAATGACGAAGCCCTGGCGCAATGGTGGAAGGAATTCTCGACGAAACTCATCTCCCGCCGCCGCACTGTGCACGCCGCTGCTGAAGACCTTAAGGGGCTCGCAGATGTTTAAGCTCACCCTCGCCCTCACCTTCTCCGAGGCCGCCCAAGACGCGTCGCGCGACGCGATCACCGCGCGCCTGCAAAGCGCCGCCGCGCAGCCTGGCGTGGGCAAGCACTTCATCTCGCCGACCATGCCGAACGTGTTTTTTGGCGGCGATGTGCTGGCGCATTATCAATTCGCCGACGAAGCAGCGCTGAACGCAATCGCGCCGCAGATCGACGCGGCCTTTACCGCCGCAGACGTCTCGAATGTCGATCGCGTCATTTATTCCGGCAAAGCGAATGGAATAGCGAAGCCGGATTTGAAGGATGGCGTTTATCGTACGCTGCTGCTGTCGGTCGACACTTCCGCCAGCCCAGCCGCGATTAAAGCCTTCGAAGACGATTTGCGCAGCATGACGCGGCACGTGCCCGCCATCAAAAACTGGCAATTGAGCCGCACGCTGTCCGGCTCCGGCGCGATGCCGTGGACCCATGTCTGGGAGCAGGAATATGAAAGCATCGACGGGCTGATGGGCCCTTACATGATGCATCCCTGCCATTGGGGCATGGTTGATCGCTGGTTCGATCCGGAATTCCCCGAGGGCATGATCAATCCGCGTATCTGCCATACATTTGTGGCGGCGCCGGCGACCGTGCTGGCTTAGCGCGCACGCTTAGCGGTTCTGTAGGCGTTTGTTGAGCGCGAGTGCGTGCGCAGGCGGCGCAATGGCGCCCAGGCTCAACGCGATTGCCACAGCGTGCGACCGATCCATGGCCCTTAAGGCGCGACGAACCCAGCGCCAGCACGCATGCACCCGGTGCGCCGGCAATTGCAATTGCTTGGCGATCAGTTTGTCGACCATGCCGTTGCTGGCGCCATGCAAGAGCTTCAAATCGACGTTTGAAAGTCCGAGCGCGGAAATGCCCGTCACCTCATAGGAGGGCGCCCGCTTTTCCTCCGGCATCTTATCCGCAAAATCGAATGCACCCTTAGTGCCGAAGATAAAATCACTCATCGAAATAAAGGCGCCGTTCGACGCCGAGAAAATCTCTCCCCAAACTTAAGGGGGTTTACAGCTCAAGCAAGCCAAGCACCGCCGCTTCGGCGACCGCTTGCACGCGTGTGCGCTCACCAAGTTTAGCACATGCGGCGCTGATATGATCTTTCACCGTATAAGGCGAAATACCGAGAATTTGGCCGATATCGGCCGCGCTCTTTCCCTCACGCACCCAGCGCAAGCAGTCCAACTGCCGCTGACTTAATCGGACCGGCGCTGGAGCGCATTCAGGAAAAGTGGAGTCCGGTTTTCCGTCCGAATGCGCTCTACCTTCTCGAATGAGAGCATTTTTCGAATCACAAATCGAACTTCGATTTCTTTAAAAATGCTCTCGTGGCCGAAAATCGGTGACGCGACTCAATTGCCGACCGACCGACGCGAAATACATCGAGATGAGATGGGCGGCGGCCCGGACATCGGGATTTTCTTTTTCAACCGCGTCGCCAGTGAGCCGAATGGCGGTGATGGACCCAGCGAGATTGGGCATCGGCGGAACAAAGCCTTCGCGCAGGCGGACGTCAGACGCCTCATTCATCACCTGCTTCTCAGCGGCGCTGAGTGTGGTCCGCGCCGTGACGTCGCTCCAAAAAAACGGCTAGTTCGTGCTCAAAGAGGGGCGGATCATCGCATCGTGCTGATCGAAGCCATTCTCTTTGTAATGCTGCCGCCACGCATCGTGCGAATTGCCGAAAAGGAGGCGGATATCGGGAATGCCATCGACCCTTACGCTATCGAATCCGACCCAAACTGCGAACCCCAGCGCGCGAAAGCTGTCCTGAACGGCGAGGTTTAGTTCCTCGAGCGTATGCACACGCTGAATTGCCGCGACCGTGTCAAACGCCCGCCGCGCAATGTCGCCGCCGGGCTGCCCCCCGATATGGTCCATGCTGTTCCCCACACGGACAAAGATAATTACGCTGCGCCAATTTTTGCTATCGCGAATATCCGCCGGGTCTGCGAACTACGAAACACAACGCGATCCGACGCATTTTGGGTCAGCAAGACAGTGAATCCATCGCCGTCGGCAAATCAACGGCGCTTCATCGCGGGGTCGGGAAAGCCCTTTGAAAATCATGGCTGGGCCGCGTGTCGCGCCGAGTCAGCGTGCGCTGACCGTTACGAACTTTCGTCGCCATGGATCTGTCCTCAGAGTGTTTTCGAGGGGTCTTCGATCTGGGTAATGCAAATCCCCCAACCGTCGAAGAACCCCATGTCTTCGTGCTCCTTGGCGCTGGCCGCGTCCTTGTGCAGGCAGCGCGCGACGGAGCGCGTGCCCGCGCCTTCGTCGGAGAACGTGAAGATGGCCGCCATCGGCAGCCAGGATCGATGGGCCGGTAGCCTTCAGTGAGGCAGGTGGTGAATAGATGCGTTCTTGCGGCGTCACCTCGAGGAAAACGCCCGGATTGTTGCTCGTACCCTCGCCGCCATTCTCATCCGGCCCGCGCATGAAGGTGTAAAGGGCGCCGCCGGTGCGAAACTCGAAGCCGCGCAATTCTGTGGTCCAGGGCTTGGGGCGCCGCCATTGCACCAGCAATTTAGGATCCGACTAGGCGCGCCATAGCTTCGCGCGCGGCGCAGCCAAGTAGCGTGAAATCTCGAGATCCAATTTCTCACTCATCGTCCGTCTCCATCACCAGCGCTTCGGGACGATCCAAGCGCGCCTCCCAGATGCGGCGTTGGCATTCAAGCCATGCCTGCGCTGCACTCAATTGTTTGGGTTCGATGCGGCAAGTCCGGACCCGGCCCTTTTTGAAACTGATCACAATGCCGCTTTCTTCCAGCACGTGCAGGTGCTGCACCACCGAAGGCAAAGACATCAATAGGGGTTTCGCCAGCTCGCTCACTGTCGCCGGCCCGCGCGCCAATCTCTCGACGATTTTCCGCCGTGTGGGATCCGATAGAGCCCAGAACATGCGGTCGAGGGCCGCCGCCGATTGCTAAGCCATGTGCTTAAAAATTACGGCCTGAAAGAGCGCGTCGACTATGTTCGTTACTTCAGTGTTTATGGCGCGTAACAGGCTGCGACTTCGATCACTCTGAGCTCAGAGCTAAGCCGCCTGCTTCTTCGCGGAGCCGCGCGCCGCGTTCACCCAGCCCGCTATGGCTTTCACTTCCGGAGCCTTGGAGCCGCGCAGCACGCGGTTGCCGTCTTCGGTTCTGGAATATTTCACCATCTCCGCCTGAAGTTTCGGGGCATCGGCGTTCGCCAGAGACGCCATATCGGTGACGCCGCACGCCGTCAGCAATTGTGCGTTGATCGACGTCATATCCGGGATCGCGCACGCAAAACGCGCTTGGGCCTGCCAATCGCGGATGACTTTTGCATTTATGTGTCCCGCCTTGATGCGGCGCGCGCCATCTTCCGGGTCGAGCTTCAGAAGGTCGGCGACGGTGCGGACGCTGACCGATTGTAGGCGGTCGGCCGTTTTGCGGCCGATGCTCGGTGCGTCCATGACCGAATCGTCCGTGTGCAAACGGGGGCGCTTCGAATTGCCGGCAGGTTCGAGTTCCGAGGTCTTTTCAGTTGGCGTCGGCGCGTCTGCTTTCGCCTTTATGAGTTTGTCGGCTTCGTTCTTGGCGGCTTTGGCCATGGCCGCAGCCTTCAGCGCATCCGACATCGCTTTTTCCTTGGCGGCGATCGCCTCCGAACTCCCCTTTTCCTTGGCGACGGCGATAGCTGCTTTGGCCTGTTCTTTCGCCGTGACTGCGTCTTGCTTCGTCTGCTCTTTGGCGGCGATAGCGTCTTGCTTGGCTTGTTCCTTCGCCGCCTTCGCGCTGGCTTGTTCCATCTTCTTCAGGTCGCGACGCTCCGCCGTGATCTGCCCAGCGGACGGTTTCTTTTCCTTCGGCAGTTTCGGCGCCTTGCCCGGCTTGCGGGCGGGCGCGCCCGTTCCGTACCCAAGTCCCGTCTCCGCGGGCCATTTACAATCCAGCGTCGACAGCGGCGCCTTCAGCACCTCATGAGCGTAGAGCGCGCGCACTTCCTTGTCGTCTTCGCGCAGGGTCTGGCGCACTTTACCGGTTTTACGGAACTCTTGATATGTTGCGACGACGTGGGCGCGCTCTTGCGCATTTTCGATGGATTTCGCGATCGTCGCCACCGGTACATTCAAGCCGACCAGCAATGTCTGCACCGACAGATTGACACGCGGCGGCTGCACCGCCGCCTCATCGAAGCAACGTTCAAACACACGCGCCAATAAGACAATAGCGTGCCCGATCAAACCTGCGACCTTGTCTTTGATTTCCTGATCGACGCCTTGTTCCGGTTTCTTGCGACCGATCTCAAAATTGTAATGCTGCACCAGCAGGTCGTAATGCTGATTGGCGAGGTCGGCGCCGGCGCGGATGCCCTTTTTCAGCCAATCCGCATCGTCTGTGAGTTTGACGTTTGGCCAGCCGCCCAGATCGGCCAGCAGGATCTTGCGCATTTCCGGATAGGTCTTGGACAGCGACCATTCGACGGCGGCGTGAATAACGCCTTCCTCTTCGGTTTGCCCTGTGTGGAACGGCTGGATCGGATCCGCGACGTAATGGCTCATCACGCCCGCGCAATAGGCGCCATATTTCCAATCACGATCCTTCAGTGCGCGCACCATGCGCTTGCGCCATTCCTCCGCAGCTTCAGGCGCGCCGCCCCAATAGCCGTCTTTGGTGTGCAGAACGTGATTTTTAAAGTCTTTGAAAACAGCATCCGGCGCCTTTGCACCTTCCAGCAACGCTTCGTATTGCTGAAGGAATAGATCGCGCCAGCGCTCTGCGTTCGCGCCTTCCAATTGCGCCAGCGCCTCAATCGCCAAACGATGGTGATTGCTGCGGCACACCGTGTTCAACACGAGTTCGAAGAACACAGACATTGAGGCATCTCCTTTGGATTCCCCAACGAAGACTCCGTTTTGGTAAATGCGCCGTTAACTCAAGAGCCTTTCCCGATCAAACCGACTGAGGTTGATTGGATCAGAAAGGCTCTGATCGATCGTGTCGAGCATCATTCATCGATCAATCTGAAGTCAATTGATCGGATGATGCTCTAGGTCTTTGGGAAGGCCGCCGCGCCGCCAAAAGCGCGGTAAACGGAAATCGCCGCCGCAGCGGCGTCGGCGTCCGCACTGGCGCGATCCAAACGCGCACTGATCAAATCATTGGTCGCGTCGAGCCTGTCGTTCAAACTGGATATGCCCACGCGATAAAGCGCCGCCTGCGCATTGTCCCGTTCAATCGCCGCGGCTTCCGCCTCGTGAGACAACAACGCCGCATCTTGCGTCCGGGCGAATGTGGACAATGCGCCTTGCGCTTCAGCGACAGCGCGATTGACCGTGTCGCGATAGCTCAAGAGCGATACCTCAAAGCGCGATTTCTGCACTGAGACATTGGCGAGGCGCGAGCCCCAATCGAATAACGGCATGCTGATGCTGGCGCTTAAGGCCGCTTGCGTTTGATCCCCCGGCAGGGGTGCGCCCTTAATATTGTCGAGCACATTGATCTGCCCACCAAGATTGAGCTGCGGCAGCAGTGCGTTCCGGGCCGCACCAACTTGAGCCGAGGCCTGGAGCGCTTCACCCTCGGCTTGCGCAATATCGGCTCGGGCCCGCAACAAATTGGCTGGAGTCGAACGCGGCGCCCCCGCCTTGAAGACAGGCGCCGGCGCCGGCTTTGCGAGTTCCGCCTCCAATGGATCGGTGCTTGGCGCCATGCCGCGCAACACCGCAAGACGGTCAAGAGAGGTGCGCACAACCGCTTTTGCCACTTCGGCGCGCGCGCGCGCATTGGCGGAGAGCGATATGGTGCGGGCAAAGTCGCCCTTTGCAAGAATCCCGGCGTCCACTTGCTTTTGGTTGGCGGCGCGGATCGCCTCGAGCGCGCGCGCGGATTGCTCCAGCAAGTCGGCGCGCGCCTGAGCGGCGCGTAAATCGACATAGGCTTGCGCCGCTTCAGCCGCGAGACTGGCGCGTGCGCCGCGCGCTGCGGCGGTGGCCGCACGGATCGTGCCGCGATAGCCTAGAGCGGCCGATTGGATCTGCCCAAACAAAGGCACTTCCCAGCTCGCCGACGGACCGAACGAATAATAAGCCTGCCGCGGCTCCAGCCCACGCTCGGATGAAAACAAGTCCTGACCGCGCAGCGCTTCCGTGCTGCTGGCGCTGCCCTTCGCATCAAGCGTCGGTAGAACGCCGCTCAGGGTCTGGCGTCCCAAGCCGCGCGCCTCACGCACCCGTAACACCGCCTGCTTCAGGGTTATGTTTTGCGCAAATGCCTCGTCGACCACTTGGTTCATCAAGGAATCGTCGAACGCGCGCCACCAAAGTGCGAGGTCAGCCGGCGCCGCCTCGCCATCCGGCTCCGCAAATCGGTCTGCGACAGGCCCCGTGATCGGCTTTACTTGCGGCGATAGGCAGCCGGACGCAGCGGCGGCCGCCAGGAACACGCCGGTCAGTGCGGCGGCGGACTTCAGATTACGCACCATCGATTACTCCGCCGCCGGACGCACTGATTGGTCCTTCGGCTCGCTTCCATGCGTATTCGCATGCGTCACACTGAGTGCACCAGCGTGTGCGGCGCCATGCGGAAGATCTTCCGCGTCCAAGGCTGGATCGTAAGTGGAAAGTTTGCTGACCTTCGGCGCCACCCAAGCCTCAAAGCGCGAGATGAGCAGAAAGACCGCCGGAATGAACAACAAAGAAAGCGCTGTTGCGATAATGAGACCGCCGATGACCACCGAGGCCATGCCTTGACGCAAAGCGCCGTCTGGTCCCAGGCCGAGCGCCAGCGGCATCATGCCCGCTGACATCGCAATCGTCGTCATGACGATCGGACGCACGCGCTTGGAGCACGCTTCGCGCAACGCCATCATGCTGTTTACGCCGATGCGCATTTGTTCGACAGCGAAGTCCACCAACAGAATAGAATTCTTTGTGACGATGCCGACCAGCATCAAAATACCGATCAACGCCATCATCGACATCGGCTGCTGCGACACCAACAAACCAATCACCGCGCCGCCAAGCGACAGCGGCAACACCATCATGATTGTGATGGGTTGGAAGAAATCATGGAACAGCAGAACGAGCACCGCATAGATCAGGAACAAGCCCGTGATGATCGCGATCATGAAGTTTTTGATCATGTCCGCCGAGTCTTCGGTGCTGCCGGCCGGCAATATCGACACGCCTGCAGGCAGGTTCGTAAATGCGGGCGTCGCGACGATTTTTTGCTGCGCCGTTCCAGGCTGTCCGGTAATGACGTTGGCCGTCACCGTCACCTTACGCTCCCGATCGCGGCGCTCGATCGTTGCTTCGCCAATACCAAAATCTATATCCGCCACAGCGTCCAGGCGCACCACTTCGCCATTGTTCGAGCGCACCCGAAGAGCCTTGATCGTTTCAAGGTCCGCACGCGCCCAGGGGGCGAGCAAGACCCGGATCGGAATCTGCCGATCGACCAAGCTGAATTTCGCCGTGTTTTGATCGATTTCGCCGCCCGTCGCCACCCGCACCGCTTGAGCGATCGCTATCGCGCTAACGCCGAGGCGCGCGGCCGTATCCGGTTTTGGCCGGATCTGAAGTTCGGGGCGCTTCAAACTCGATGAGGATTTTACATCCGCAAGCTCGGGAAACTTCTTAATCTCCTGAACCAGCCGCTCCGCTGCGCCAGCCACTTCGGTGGGATTGGCGCCGACAAAGTCATAGGTGATATCTGCAGACGCCCCCATGCTGGGATCCTGCACAAACGCCGCGCGGACATTGGGCGTACTCGCCAGAATTGGGCGCAAATCCTGTTGGATCTCGAAGGATTTCAGGTCGCGCTCCGAGTGCGGTATCAGCGAAATAAAGGCGTTGGCGGTGTCAGCCGAGCCGTTCTGGCCAAACACAATCGCGTAAGCCGAATTGATATAGGGCTTTTTATCGATCTCCAGCCAGAGATCGTTCATGATTTTGTCGCCGTCGCGCAGCGTTGTGCCAGGCGAGAATTCGACATTCAGCTGCAACATTTCTTCGTCGGTGCGCGGCATGAATGTAAATGGCACCATAACGATAGCGACGAGCGAAACTGCAAAGATCGCCAAACCGGCGGCGACAGTCGTGAAGGGCCGCGCCAGCGACCAATCGAGCGACTTCATATAGCGCTCGCGCATCTTCGACGATTTTTCTTCGTGCCCGCCTTCCTTCAATAAGAAGGCCGCCATTACGGGCGTTATCAAGCGCGCCACAATCAGAGAGAAAAAAACGGACGCCGCAACGGTGAGGCCGAAGCTCTTGAAAAACTGGCCCGTCATGCCCGGCATAAAGGCCACGGGCACGAACACTGCAATCAGCGTCGCCGACGTGGCGACGACCGCCAGACCGATTTCATCGGCGGCGTCGAGCGATGCGCGATAGGGGCGTTTACCCATGCGCATATGCCGGACGATGTTCTCAACCTCGACGATCGCGTCGTCGACAAGCACACCCACCACGAGCCCCAAACCCACAAGCGTGAGGAAGTTCAGCGTGAAGCCAAACATGCTCATCACGAAGAAGGTAGGGATAATCGACAGTGGAATCGCGGCGGCAGAAATCAAGGTCGCGCGCCAATCGCGCAAGACCAAGAACACCACGATGACGGCCAGGATCGAGCCCTCGAGAATCGTCATCAGCGAGGATTCATAGATGTCGCGAACCTGCTCCACCGTACTCGCCATCGTGATGAACTTAATGTCCGGCCGCTCTTTGCCGATCTTGTTCATCTCAATTTCAACGAGATCGAACACCTTCAGCGCGCTTGCGCTCTTCGAGCGCTGAACCGCGAAGGCGACGACGGGCTTGCCGCCGTAACGGCCAAGAGCGTCCGGTTCGCCGGCCCCGTCGCGCACAAGCGCGATGTCGCCCAAGCGAACGTTCAGCCCATTGGGTAGAGTGATGCGCGTTTCACGCAATTCATCAGCCGATTCCACTTCGCCCAAAGTACGGACCGATTGCGCCAGCCCACCGATATTGGCCCGGCCGCCCGGCGCATCGACATTTACGCCGACCAATTGCGTGTTGACGTCCGCCGCCATCGCGCCGAACGCGCGCATTTTTTCCGGATCAAGTTCGACGCGGATCTCGCGGTTCGCGCCGCCAAAGCGTTCGATGGCGCTGACGCCTTTTACAGCGAGAAGCCGCCGCGCCAGTTCATTGTCCACATACCAGGCGAGATCCTCAGGCTCCATCTTCGTGGATTCGACGGCGAAATAGCCCACCGGAAACGCGGCGGTGTCGATCCTTTTGATAACGGGCTCAAGAATATCGGACGGCAGATCTTGGCGAATGCGCGAAATCGCATCGCGCGCATCATCCACGGCCCGGGACAGATCCGTGCCGTCCCATAATTCCACCTGCGTGACCACCTGGGACTGAGAAATGGTCGATGTGATCCGTTTGACGCCGTCGATGCCGGTCAGCGAAGATTCGATACGCTGCGCGACTTGCGTCTCCATTTCGGCAGGAGCCGCCCCAGGACGCGTCGTCGTCACCATCATTGTCGGTAATTCGACGTTCGGCATCTGGTTGATGGGCAGCTGGAAAAACGCCATCAAGCCGGCAGCGATCAGCGCGATGAACAACATGATCACCGGCGCCGGATTGCGAATTGCCGATGCAGAGATGTTCAAAGCCATGGCGAGCGCCTTACGATTTCTGGGTTCGGACGACGTCGCCGTCCATCAAAAACGCCACGCCCCCCGCCGCGACGCGTTGCCCCGCCGCTAGGCCGTCTATCACGGCGATCATCTCGCCATCCCGCGGCCCCAAAACGACGATTTTCTTCCGCACCCGGCTTTCTTCGTCGATCACGAACAAAGTCGGCCTTCCGTCGTCGTACACAATCGCAGCGGCCGGAACCGCCAAATAGGTTTTCGGCGGCAGCTTGGCCTCGCCGCGTAAGAACATCCCGACCTTGACGCCTTTGTTGTCGTTGAGATCGAAAATAGCTTGTCCGGCGCGCGTTGCATCTGTGACCGAGACCGGCGCGCGCCGCAACCGCGCCTCCACTGAGCCGCCCGATGGCAATCCAAAGGTCGCCCGCTGGCCGCGGATCAACACATTCAAATCAACCTCCGCGACATCGGCGGAAAGCTCCAGGGAACCGCCGCCGATAATACGGAACAGGACGCCGCTCTCGGCCATTTGTCCGGGATTGACTTGACGCTCGATCACCACGCCTGCGCGCGGCGCGCGGATGGCGCCGCCTTGCAAGCGCGCATAGGATTCACGGTCTTGGGCCTGGGCGTATTGTAGATCGGCTTCCGCGAGCGCCAATTTCGCCGCCGCGCCTTCGGCGCGCGCGCGGCGCGCATCCAATTGCTCGACGGATAAGGCGCCCGTATCGGCAATCGTCAACGCGCGATCCAAATCCGCCCGCGCGTTTTTGTAGGTCACACGCGCATCGACCATGGCCGCTTTCGCGCGGGCGACTTGCGCCTTTGAGGATTGTGCTTGCGCGTCCGCAAGCGGCGCGTCGATGGTGGCGAGCGCCTGCCCCTCGCGAACCGTTTCGCCGACATCGGCCAACACCTTGTTGATCCGCACATTCCCGATCTGCGAAAACACGCGAATATCGTCAACAGGTCGCACTTCTCCCGATACGAGAAGCGTCCGGCTGAACATGCGCGCAGACGCTGTCGCCGACGTCACGAGTTGCGCGCGCGCATTCGATTGCTCAAGCGCGGCCTTCAGTTCGGCGTTCGCATCCTTCTTTTGGTGACAGCCGCCCAAAGCCGCCAACGCGGTCACAGCCAGAAAGAGCGAAAAGGAGCGCGTAAGCTTCATGCGTTTACACCTAATGGCGTCGAGGCCTCCGACGCGGCGCCCGGCCCCGGCAATGGCGTGCCTGGCCCAGCGAGCAACGCAATCGCGGCGCTTTCAAAGAAATCGACGGATTCTTCCGCACCTGCGGCATCCGCGCCGCTGGTCATGGCGCGAAACACAAGACCGTCAAGCAAACACACCAAATTCCGCGCCACGAAATCCGAATCTGCGTCCAAGCGCCATTCGCCCTGCGCTTGCGCATTCGCAATGATAAGCGAAAGCGCATGCTCGCTTGACGATCGTATTTGGAGCAATTGGCGCAAGAATTCAGGCCTGCGGCCAGCTTCAGCGAAAATCTCGGCCTTTAAGCGCATTTCGTCGCGGTCGGCGCAGTCGCAAAGCATATCGCGCGCAAACGCCCGCAGCGCGGCGAGGCTGCCCATTTCCTCGTAAACTTCCTTCAGGTTCGCGCTCACGTGCTGCTCTATAATCGAGCAGATGATCGAATCTTTGGAGGGAAAGTACCGATAGAGGGCGCCCGGCGAGAGGCCAGCGGCGGCGCAGATTTCAACCATATTGGTTTGCTGGAAGCCCCGATCCCGAAAGCATGCGGCCGCCGCGTCCAAGATCTGTTGACGCCGCACTGCAGCAAGATTTGGATCTACAGGCCTGACCATATTACCATTTTTCGAGGCGCACTTCTGTGCTCATTAAGTGAATACATATTCGCTTAACCAAGATTTGGTAAAGGGGCAATTAAATCTTAGGCCTAGCGAACAAATTATTTGCGACGCCGGGCGCTGCACAATTTACCGGCGCAATGGCGTCAGTTTCACGACATGCCCCATCTTGCGGCCAGGGCGCGCCTGGCGCTTTCCATAGAGGTGGAGCTTTGCGCCATTTAGGGAAGCCCATTGCTTCCAATCCGCAACGTCATCGCCGATCAAATTGATCATTTCAGCGTTTGCAAACCGGTCCGGCGAACCCAGGGGCCAGTTGCAGATGGCTCGGATGTGCTGCTCAAACTGGCTGGTGAAGCATGCGTCCTGGGTCCAATGGCCTGAATTGTGGACGCGCGGCGCCATCTCATTGGCCAGCACTTCGCCGTCCGGCATCAAAAAAAACTCGATCGCGCCGACGCCGACATAATCCAGCGCCTCCATGACGCGTTTGGTGGCTGAAGCAGCCTCGGCCAACGCCCTCGGCGGCGCGCTCGCAGGCGCCAAAGTACGGTGCAGAATATGATTGCGATGTTCATTTTCCGAGGCATCAAAAGCCGCGAACTCGCCATTCGCCGATCGGGCCGCCACGATGGAGAATTCCTTCTCGAACGGCGCCATGGCCTCCAAGACGCACGGTGCGTTGAATCGATCGAAGGCCGCGCGCAGCTCCGTCTCGGACTGCACCTTGGCCTGACCCTTCCCATCATAGCCCAAACGCCGGGTCTTCAGAATCGACGGAAAGCCGATTTGCGCCGCTGCGGCGCCGATATCCGCGCCAGAATCGATCAAGGAATACCTGACCGTTGGAGCGCCGGCTTCATTCAGCATCTGCTTTTCCGGCGCGCGATCCTGCGTGGTCGTCAGCACTTGCAGGCTTGGCGCGACGCGCGCGCCCGCCGCGATCGCCGCCTCCAACGCCGCGACTGGGATGTTTTCGAATTCAAAGGTCAATATATCCACGCCTCTCGCGAAGGCGCTGATGGCGGCGGCGTTTTCGAACGGGGCCACAGTCACCTGCGCTGCGACTCGGGCAGCCGGACTATCTTCCTCCGGCGTGAAAATATGCGTTTGAAAACCCAATTCGGCGGCGGCGAGCGCCAGCATACGCCCCAATTGGCCGCCGCCTAAAATGCCAATGGTTGCGCCGGTCGGAAGCGGCGCGTTGCTCAATACACTCACGGTCTTTAGGCTTTATGAGGGTTCAACAGGATCGAAAGGCACAGACTCGGTCTGCCGCGCGCGGAAAGCCTCAAGGCGCTCGTCAATCGCGGGGTCCGAAAGCGCGAGGATGGACGCAGCCAGGAGACCGGCGTTTGCCCCGCCTGCTGGGCCGATGGCCAATGTACCGACGGGAATTCCGCGCGGCATCTGTACGATCGATAGCAGCGAATCCATGCCGGACAATGCGGCGGACTGAGCGGGTACGCCCAGCACAGGCAGCGTGGTCATGGATGCGGCCATGCCAGGTAGATGCGCCGCGCCCCCGGCGCAGGCGATAATCACCTTTAGCCCACGGCTTTTCGCGGTTTTGGCGTAATTGAAAAGACGCTCAGGCGTGCGGTGCGCCGAGACCACCTGGGTCTCGAAGACGGCGCCGAGCTCTGTGAGGATGTCGGCGGCCGGTTTGATGGTTTCCCAATCCGAACGGCTGCCCATGATGATGCCGACGACAGGCTGTCCGGCGTCTTCGGGATTGCGCCCCGAGGAATCCTCAGAGCGACCAGACGACTCGCGCTTTGCGTGCATTGCCTAGGTCCCAGCTACAAAAACGGGACTATAAGCATGTGCGCGCCGCATGCAATCGCCCCGGGTGGCCATGTTTATCTGGCCAATGTTTAAGCGCACGCTAACCATGCTAATGCTTGGATTGGCGCGAGTCGAAATGGGCGCATGCGGTTTTTGATCCGAAACACCAAAGGGTCGAAGAGGCCCGGCAAACCCGGCGAGAAAATCGCCGGTGTGCCTGTTGACGAATTGACCCCGCGGGCGCGCGCCGCCCTCTCCGCCACGCTGACGGAAAACGCCAGCCTGAAGCGTCACATCGACCTTTTACAAGAGCGTTTGAGCGAAGCCCAGGCTTTGGCCGATCTGGACCCTCTTGTCCCCATCTTCAATCGGCGGGCTTTTGAACGCGAATTGTCCCGGACGCTCTCGATGAACGAGCGCTATGGACTGCCAGCCGCATTTGTTTTCATCGATCTGGACGGCTTTAAGCTGATCAACGATCAATATGGTCACGCCGCCGGCGATGCGGTTTTGATCCACGCTGCGACCTTGCTTCTGGCGCAGGTGCGGGAGTCCGACATTGTCGGACGGCTGGGCGGCGATGAATTCGGCGTCATTCTGGCGCAAGCGGGCGTACCGGAAGCCGAAGCAAAAGCGCTGTCCTTGATGCAAGCGTTGCGCGAAACGCCAGTATCTTATGAGGATTTGAGCCTTTCAATCGAGGCCAGCTGCGGAATCTATCCCTTTTCGCCGGGCGACAAAGCCGCTCAGATCATCGCGCGGGCCGATGAGGCGATGTATGCGCAAAAGGCGTTGCACCGCGCCGGCAAGGCTGGGCGCGCGCACCAGGGCTAATCTTCCTTTTACGGATCAACGCGTCTTCTTCGCCGCCCCAAGAGACTGTGGAAAAGCATTTTGAACCGCTTAACGCCGGCGCCGCCGCGCCGATCAGGCGATAATGTCCGGACGCAACTGGCCCTCAAGCCATGTCACCTCGTCCTTGAGCGCCAATTTGCGCTTCTTAAGGCGCGCCAGCTGCACCAGATCCAGTGCGCCGCTGGTATGCAGCGCCTCCACGGCCGCATCGAGCGCCCGGTGCTCAGCCCGCAATTCGAAAAGACGGCTGCGCAGGGCCGCCTCATCGGGGTCCAGGTTCACAATGCCGCTGTCATTGTCGCCGTGCTCGCTCATGGCGCAACCCTAAGCCATAGGCATTAAAAAGAGTAAAGGCGCCCGGACGGTCGGCGCCATTTCTTTTGCCAAATCTTGAAACACAGCGTGATGTGACGAATGGCGCGGCGCGTGGTTCTCTACTGCGTCGCTTGTCCGAACTTAATGGAGGCGCTTATGGCGTTGGACGCCCACATCCGGGAACTCAATACCCGGCACCGTGACCTGGAATCCAAAATCCAGTCGGAAAACAAACATCCTTCCGTCGATTCCCTCGAGCTGGCCGCGCTTAAGCGGCAAAAGCTCAAGATCAAAGAGCAGATCGCGCTCTTGCGCTCGTACCCGCGCCAGTAATCGCGCTTTTCATCGCCCTTAAGCCTTTGATCGCCGCCGGCGCGGTTTACGGATGTGATCCGCGCCGGCGCGTCTTTTCGCTCTTATTGTCGTGAGCTTCTCATAAGAATTCGGGTTGCGCGCCATGTCCCTCTTCTGTGCGTCGCAGCATTCAGCTGAAAGCCTGCGGCTCCCTCGCTCCCGCTGAAGGCGCCTTTCCTTGACCGCCACGCTTCTTACGTCCTTGTCTCAGACGCGCGCGCTTTGGCGCGCAGATGCGCTGCGCCGTCGTCCGGCGCGGTAAGTGATGATCAGGAATTGCGGTCATGAGTTTCAGCAAGGATGAGCTTGAGCGCTATGCGCGTCATATCATGCTCAAAGACGTCGGCGGGCCCGGGCAGCAGAAACTGAAGGCTGCGAGCGTCGCGCTGATCGGCGCCGGCGGGCTGGGATCGCCGGCGGCGCTCTATCTTGCAGCGGCCGGAATCGGCCGCCTGCGCCTCATCGATCCGGACCGCGTCAGTCTTTCGAACCTACAAAGACAGATCCTATTCCGCTCCGCCGATTCCGGCCGATTGAAGGTCGAGGCCGCCGCTGAGCAGCTCGCCGCGCTCAATCCTAACGTCACTCTAGAAATTGTGGACAAGTCGATCGACGCAGCAAACGCAGACGCCCTTCTCGACGGCTTCGACGTCGTATTGGACGGCTGCGATAATTTCGAAACGCGATTCGCGGTGAGTGATTCTTGCTGGCGCGCGGGCCGATATTTGGTGTCCGGCGCTATCGGCCGCTGGGATGGACAGATCTCGACATTCGTACGCGGAGCGCCTCCGAATGTCCGCGCCTCGGGACCTGCAGCCCTGTCGAACGACGCCCGCCAACACGCCACCGCAGATCCGTCAGCAGCCCCTGCCGCGTCTCGCGCGGCTTCTCCTCCACCACCCACGCATGGACCCTGTTACCGGTGTCTCGTGAGCGCCGCACCAGACGAATCCGAGCCTTGTTCATTGGTGGGTGTGGTGGGGCCGCTGTGCGGCATTATCGGCGGCGCCATGGCGCTCGAAGCGTTGAAAATCCTCACCGGCGCAGGCCGGAATCTTATTGGCAGACTTGCAATTTTTGATGCGCTGGCTTGGCGCTGGCGGGAGGTTCGCTTGGACCCCGATCCCGATTGCCCCGGCTGTTCATCCAGCCGCGGAGCCTAGCAGAGGAAGACGCTTCGGCTAAAAAACAAGAGGGGCGCAGAACCTGAATTCTGCGCCCCCTGGATCTTACAAATGCGACGTAAGATTACTTCTTTTTAGCAGCTGGCTTCTTCGCAGCTGGCTTCTTGACGGCCTTCTTCACCGCTGGCTTCGCAGCAGCCTTCGCCGCTGGCTTCGCCTTAGGAGCAACCTTCTTCACGACAGCCTTAGCAGCTGGTTTCTTCGTCGCAGCTTTTTTCGCAACAGCCATTTTATTCGCCCTCATAAAAACGCGCGAGTCGCGCGCATTCATCACTTCACCAATTACGAGACGAAGCGCAAGCCAAATTCGCGAATCGTTTCCCTCGCGACGCTCTTTTTTTCTCCGGAGCAATTAAAAAACACCTACCGAAACGATCAGCGGCGCGTGCGCGCCGCGAAGAGCGCGCGGCCCGAGTCAAAAGCAGAGTCAAAACGAGAATCGAATCGCTGCGTGCGCGCTCTGTCTCTTCTCGAATCGCCGAGATGATTCGCGCGCGCAACTCACGCAGCATTTAGAGCATCGCGGGGATCACTCTGTTGGGCGGCTTGTGGCCATCGACGAAGGTCTTGATGTTGATGATCACCTTCTCGCCCATGTCGATGCGGCCCTCGATCGTTGCTGAACCCATGTGCGGCAGCAGCACGACGTTCGGCAGCTTCTTCAGCTTCGGATTAATCGCTGGTTCATTTTCGAACACATCAAGCGCAGCCCCTGCGATGGCCCCTTTCTCGATCAGCCGCGCCAATGCGGACTCGTCGATCACTTCGCCGCGTGCGGTGTTGACCACATAAGCAGTGGGCTTCAACAGAGCGAGGCGGCGCGCCGACAGCAGATGATATGTGGCGGGCGTGTGCGGGCAGTTGACGGAGATAATGTCCATACGGGACAGCATTTGATCGAGGCTCTCCCAATATGTCGCGCCGAGATCCGCTTCGATCTGCGGGTTCACGCGGCGGCGATTGTGGTAGTGAATCTGCAAGCCGAAGGCTGTCGCGCGCCGTGCCGTGGCTTGGCCGATCCGGCCCATGCCGACAATGCCCAGACGTTTTCCCCAGAGGCGCCGGCCGAGCATCCAGGTCGGCGACCAACCATGGAAGCCATCTGAATCGATGACCCTCGCGCCTTCGATGATGCGGCGCGGCGCCGCCAGGATCAGCGCCATGGTGATGTCGGCCGTGTCCTCGGTGAGGACGCCCGGCGTATTGGTGATGGTGACGCCGCGCTCGACCGCGGTGGCGACGTCGATATTGTCTACGCCGGCGCCGAAATTGGCGATGAGGCGAAGCTGCGGTCCGGCGCGCGAGAGAATTTTGGAATCGATGCGGTCGGTGACGGTGGGCACCAGCACTTCGGCGCGACCGACGGCGTCGATGAGGCGCTCGGCGCTCATGGGCGCATCGTCATGGTTGAGTTCGGCGTCGAAGAGTTCGCACATGCGCGTCTCGATCTCAGCCGGCAATTTGCGCGTGACGATGACTTTGACTTTGGGCGCGGGCATGGTTTCAGCTTTCTGAATGAAAGGTTCACGGCGGGGCGAAGATCGTTGCCAAAGCTCTAACAAAGCCCAGGCTGAGTCTAGAATGAACCCCGTAAATCAACCAGTCGCGCCCCGGGTTTAACCCGACCTTCATGCGAACCGCTGCATCTAGATGCATGCGGTCAATTCTTACACGGAACGGGTCAAAGGGCGCCGCCGCCTTGCGCATATTGTGCGCTGGCGTGCTATGCGGCGCCTTGAGCGGCGCACTCGTCGCCCCCCTCTTCGGCAGCGCAGACGCGCACGCAGCGGAGGCGTTCGCTGCACGCGCCCAGCCGCGCTATTTATCGCTGGGCGCCGACACCGCAAATGGCCGCGAAGGCCCGTCCCGCGATCATCGCATCGTCTGGATCTACAAAAAACGCGGCCTACCGCTGAAGGTCGTTCAAGAATGGCAGAGCTGGCGCAAGGTTGAAGACCCCTTCGGCGACCAGACGTGGCTGCTCGCCAGCAAGTTGCAGCGCCAACGCACGGTCTATTTCACGGGTGACGACGGACAAGACGTCGCGCTGCGCGCCCGTCCGGACATCGCCGCGCCAGTACGGGCTGAGATTGCGCGCGGCGTCATCGCCGAGCTCAATTCTTGTTCGCGCGGGTGGTGCGAGGTGAAAGCGGACGGGGTCAAAGGCTGGGCTCCCCGCCGAGCCCTGTGGGGCGCTGATTCGGCGGTCAACCGCCGGTAGGCCCATTGACGGCTGGAATGGATTCGCGCTTTTGGGGCAGAGCCTTTCGTATTTGATTGGACCGGCGGCGCCAATCAGGTGCGGCGCGAGGCATAGGCATCCTTAAAATACGGACCCGAGGCGTTTAGAATGCCTCTAAACCGCTCCGTGATAAGTGCGCGCCGCCGCGTTCATCGATCCTGATCCAAGCGATTTGCGCCCAAATCCCTCCAAACGCCTGATGAGCGCCTCTTGAGCGCCTCTTGAGCGCCTCTTGGGCGCCTCTTGGGCGCCTCTTGGGCGCCCTCCCATACCGCCCTTGCCTTGTGGCGGCGTGCATTCGCGTGTTAGCGGTCTTATCTGACCATTAACGCTGCGGCTGCGGCTGCATTTGATTTTAAAGACTGTGACATGGGATCTGCGACCATCAGCCGACAACGCGCGTTCACGCACGAAGAATTGCTCTCCTGTGGACGCGGCGAAATGTTCGGGCCGGGCAACGCCCAATTGCCCTTGCCGCCCATGCTCATGTTCGACCGGATTACTGAGATCACCGAGGATGGCGGCAAGCACGGACGCGGCCGCGTCGTTGCAGAACTCGACGTGCATCCCGATCTTTGGTTCTTCAAATGCCACTTTCAAGGCGACCCCGTCATGCCCGGCTGCCTTGGCCTCGACGCGATGTGGCAATTGGTCGGATTCTATCTCGGCTGGTCGGGGTCTCCGGGCCGCGGCCGGGCGCTGGGCGGCGGCGGCGTGAAATTCACAGGGCAGGTGACGCCTGACATTAAACTCGTGCGATATGAAATCGATCTGAAGCGCGTCATGCGCACCAAGCTGGTGCTTGGAATCGCCGACGCTGTTATGTTCGCCGACGGTGAACAGATTTATGCTGCGGAAGATCTCAAAGTGGGGCTGTTCCGCGCGGAAGACATGGGCCCTAAGGGAGCGAAATAATGCGCCGGGTTGTCGTCACGGGTTTAGGTATCGTTTCCTCGATCGGCAACAACGCCAACGAAGTGCAGGCGTCGTTGCGTGAAGGCCGCTCGGGAATCAGCTTCTCATCTGATTACGCCGAGCGCGGCTTCCGTTCTCATGTGTATGGCCGTCCGACGCTCGATCCATCGGGCATGATCGAAAAGCGCGTCATCCGTTTCATGGGCGAGGGCGCAGCTTGGGCCCACATCGCCATGGAACAAGCCATCCTTGATTCAGGTCTTGAGAAAGCCGACATCTCGAACGAACGCACCGGACTCATCGTCGGCTCCGGCGGTCCATCCACTCACGCGATCGTGGCCGCCGCGGACATCACGCGCGAAAAAGGCGCCAAGCGCGTTGGTCCCTTCGCCGTGCCGAAGGCAATGAGCTCCACAATGTCGGCGACGCTCGCCACGCCATTTGAAATCAAGGGCTGGAATTATTCCATCAGTTCCGCTTGTGCGACATCGTCGCACTGCATCGGCAACGCCGCCGAACTCATTCAATGGGGCAAGCAGGATGTGATGTTCGCCGGCGGCGGCGAGGAATTGGATTGGACCTTGTCCGTCCTGTTCGACGCCATGGGCGCCATGTCCTCCCGTTATAATGAAACACCGTCCCGCGCCTCGCGCGCCTTCGACCGCGATCGCGACGGCTTCGTGATCGCCGGCGGCGCCGGCATCTTGGTGCTGGAAGAACTTGAG